>Ga0079226_10000005_pt1 | contig 146806 bp, 136 predicted proteins | sample Poulit2014_FD_76345 | JGI IMG/M metagenome (GOLD analysis project Ga0079226, IMG submission 76345) | Agricultural soil microbial communities from Georgia to study Nitrogen management - Poultry litter 2014 | ecosystem: Environmental > Terrestrial > Soil > Agricultural land | place: USA...
GCCAGACTTTGGAGTAATCGTATGGAAAAAGTACTGTTGATCGCGATCACGCTCGGCATTGTGGGTGCTTATTTGGGATTAGTGGCATCTGTGCATTATGATATTGCATCAGGTCCGATGATTATTTTGGTGCTGGCTGGTTTTTATATCATTTCTCTATTTTTTGGATTTGAAGGGGGAATTTTACGCCGCAAAAGTGGTAAACGACATCGCAAGGCGTAATACGTTATAAAGTAGCCCGTAGAATCTAATAGTATTTAATCGAGTGTTTATTTGATTAATGCGCAGTAATGATCAAATAAAATCGATGATGAAACGATTTAGCATAGAGATCGTTCAGTTTGTCCGTTCAGATAGGAGGTTTAAGATGATTACCATTACATATTTTGGCAATTTAAAAGATCAGTTACAACGTACTGAAGAGTCGATAGAGTGGCAATTTGGCACAACTGAAGATCTGTTAAAGTTATTACGTAATCGTGGCGAGTTGTGGGAAGCTGCATTAGCACCGGAGAATGTGTTTCGCGTTGTCGTTAATGAAGAGATGACATTTTCTGAAGTGGATATTGCTGCCGGAGATCGTATCGCGCTATTGCCGCCGGTAACGGGAGGTTAAGATGCATATTCATGTTGCGGTACAAACGGCAATTTTTGATCTCAAAAAGGAGAGCGATCTATTGATTGCTGAATCTGGTGATGCTGGCGCATTAGTGTTATTTCAAGGAATGGTGCGCGAATTTGATCAAGCAGTTCAGCTAGAAAAGATGGAGTTGGAGCATTTCCCCGGTGTGACAGAAAAAGAGATTACACGAATTATTTTAGAAGCGAGAAAGAAGTGGGATATTGCCGGTTGCCGTGTGATTCACCGCGTAGGAGCGCTCTACGCCGATGAGCCGATTGTGTTATTGATTGTGACCGCAAAACATCGTTTACATGCTTTTCTTGCCGCAGAATTCATCATGGATTATTTGAAGACCCAAGCGCCATTTTGGAAAAAAGAGTTCTTGCAAGATGGGCAACAATATTGGGTTGCGGCAAAACAATCAGATCAAAATATTTTAGCGAGATGGCAAGATGATCAAGGATCTTCGCGTGAGTAAAGTTATCGGGATTATTCTTGCCGGCGGTGAAGGTCGACGGATGGCATATCGAAATAAGGGGTTAATGCCTTTAGCCGGAAAAGCGATGATTGCGCATGTTATTGCGCGGATATTGCCGCAAGTGGATGCGCTCTATATCTCTGCGAATGAAGATCTCGAACAATATGCGATATTTCAATTGCCGGTCATTCAAGATATGCCGCAATGGCGAGGAAAAGGGCCGCTTGCAGGTGTTGCTTCGGTGCTGAAAGAGTTATCAGATGATGATGTAATCCAAGTCGTGAGTTGTGATGGGCCAATGATTCCTGATAACTTAGTTGCACTATTAAGTGCTGCTCGAAAGGATGCAAAGATGGTGTATCCTACAACGAAAGATCGTGAACATTATCTCTACTTTCAGGGGAAAGTGGGAGATTTACGAGAAATAGAATCTGTATTGGTAGCAAATGATTTAAGAATGAGAACTTTTTTGGCAAAGTTAGGCGCCAAAGCGGTCTATTTTGAGGATGTAATGGCTTTTTTAAATTGCAATCATCCGGAAGATATTCAACGGTTAGAGGAGATCATTGATGAAGAATTATGATATGGCGTTACAAGAGTTATTGGCTGGAATGATGTTGGAACGTGCGACGACAACCATTACCCTTTCCGAAGCGTATCATCGTCAACTCGCGGCAGATTGTGTTGCCAATTATGATACGCCGCAATTTGATAATAGCGCAATGGATGGTTATGCGCTGAATGATCCTTCTGGAGAATTGCAAGAATTTACGATAGTTGAACGGATTATGGCCGGTGATGCTGTTGATTTTGCTTTGAATCCCGGCGAAGCGGCTAGAATTTTTACGGGCGCAAAAACGCCGAAGAATACCACATCAGTCGTTATACAAGAGAATACGGCTGTTGAAGGCGTTACGCTCACATTAACCGAAAAGAATCCAGTGGGATTAAATATTCGCTACAAAGCTGAAGAGATTAAGCAAGGTTCTGTACTGTTTGCAAAAGGGCATGTATTAGATCCTGCGGCGATTGCGCTGTTAGCATCACAAGGAATTTGGCAGGTTTCTGTTTATGCGGATTTGCGAATAACGGTGTTTTCTACAGGGAATGAGTTGAAAGAGCCTTGGGAAACGATTGAAGAGAGTCAGATTTTTGATGCGAATCGTTATCAGTTATTAGCTTGGGTTTCGCAACTTGGTCATGCAAGAGATGGTGGGATTTTAAAAGATGACTATCAAACAGTATTGTCGGCGCTTCAAAGCGCGGCGCAAGAGAAAGATCTCATTATCTTAAGCGGTGGCGCGTCTGTAGGTGAGGCTGACTATATTGCGCGTGCGATTAAAGAACTCGGTGAACTACATATGTGGAAGCTTGCGATTAAACCTGGTAAACCTTTTGGCTGGGGAAAAATCGGTTCTTGTCATATTATAATGTTGCCGGGGAATCCTGTGTCTGCGTATGCGACATTTTATCTTTTAGGATATCCTGCGATTAAACAGTTAATGGGATTATCGCCGAAACTGCCGCAGTTAATGGCAACCATCGAGTTTGGTAGTGATTATATTCAACCGCGGCGAGAGTTTTTGCGTGGGCATTACTACCTAGATAGTGATGGTCATTATCATGTGGATAGTGCGGGATTACAGGGTTCGGCAATGTTAAGTGGATTGAGCTATGCGAATTGCTTAATTGAAATGAAAGAAAATCAGGTTACAAAAAAGGGAAGTCAGGTACGTATTTATCCACTTCCTAAAGAGGTCGCAAAAGCGTAGGTTTACATGAGTATTCAAAAAGAAGATGTGAGAGCTGCATTAGATCGTTTACCGTTTTCGGTGGATGATGTGGCATGTGAAAAGCTCACCCAATATTTACAGGGAATGTTGCTGTGGAATAAAGCATACAATCTCACGGCGATTACGGATCCTGAAGAGATGCTGATTAAGCATCTATTAGACTCGTTGGTTTTAGCGCCGGAATTAGAAAAACGAATTCCTAATGGTCGATTTATTGATGTCGGAACGGGCGCCGGTTTGCCGGGTGCATTATTGTCGATCGTAATGCCAAATGCGACATTTACCTTGCTCGATAGTGCGATTAAACGGACGCGTTTTATCAATCAAATGAAGCTTGAAATTGGCCTGCCAAATGTCACCATTGTGACTTCCCGAGTGCAAGATCATCAGCCAGAAACGCGTTATGATGCTGTATTGTCACGAGCATTTGCTAGCGGCGAAGATATGGTAAATTGGTCTGAGCATTTAGTGCATGATCAGGGGAAAATGGCAGCAATGAAAGGCAAGTTTATCGCAGAAGAGTGGGGATCTGTGTCTCAATTTCCTAATCGAGAAGTTGTGCCATTAACAGTGCCGGGATTATTTGAAGAGCGGCATTTGATCTTCTTATCAAAGTAATATTTTTGATATAATTTTATTCTCAATTTATAAAAGGTAGGAACCATCATTGGCAACGATCATTGCAATCGCAAATCAGAAAGGCGGCGTCGGGAAAACCACGACCGCTGTAAATCTTGCCTCAAGTTTAACTGAGAGCAAAATGCGTCCGAATGTCTTATTAATCGATCTTGATCCTCAAGGTAATGCTACCACTGGGATCGGCGTTGATAAACAGACGCTAGAATATGGTGTTGTTGATCTATTATTAGGGGAAGCTTCTCTGGCAGAGGTGATTCTAGATCTAGATAAGGCCGGTTTAAGACTTATTGGCGCAAATGGTGAATTAACGGGTGCGGAAGTTTTGTTAGCGCAGGAGCCTAAAGGAATCTTCACTTTGAAAGAAGCATTGGCACCAATTAGAGGTAACTTTGATTACATTATCTTAGATTGCGCGCCATCACTGAATATGTTGACGTTAAATTCTTTAGCGGCGGCAACGGATATTATCATTCCGGTGCAATGTGAGTATTATGCGCTAGAAGGAATTTCGGCGTTGATGGATACGATTTCATCTGTAAAAGAAGCGGCGAATCCTGATCTCAATATTATGGGTGTTTTACGAACGATGTATGATGGTCGAAATACATTGGCAGTACAGGTTTCGGAAAACTTAGAAGCGCATTTTGGTGAAAAGATGTTTGAGGCAATGGTTCCTCGAAATGTCCGTTTAGCAGAAGCGCCAAGTTATGGTGTGCCAATTACGGTGTATGATGGAAAATCTAAAGGTGCAATCGCCTATACAGAACTTGCACGTGAAGTGATTGCTCGAAGCAAAAAGAGGTAATTGTGAAAAAAAGAGGATTAGGACGTGGCTTAGAGATGTTACTCAGCCAAACGGGTGCAGAAATTGCGACAGATTCAGTAAAAGCTGATCGAGATGGTGTGAAAGAGATCTCTATTGAGAAACTTCAGCCAGGAAAGTATCAGCCGCGCCGCTTTTTTGATCAAGATGCTTTGGAGGCTTTAGCATCATCTATTAAATCTCAAGGAATTATTCAGCCGATTGTCGTTCGTGAAGTGGCGGGTGATCAATTTGAGATATTAGCAGGTGAGCGACGATGGAGAGCATCGCAACTGGCTGGCTTGAAAGTTGTTCCGGTGATTTTCAAAGAGATGAGTGATCAGGAAGCGCTAGCAGTTGCGTTGATTGAGAATATTCAACGAGAAAATTTAAATCCTGTAGAGACAGCAATTGCATTAAAGCGTTTAATCGAAGAGTTTTCTTTGACGCATCAAGAAGCGGGTGAAGTGATTGGGAAATCACGTTCTTCTATTAGTAATACGTTACGATTATTGGAGCTTGATGATACTGTGCAGCAATTGCTTGCTGAGCAGCGATTGGATATGGGGCATGCGCGAGCTTTATTGGCATTGCCGAAGAAGCAGCAAGCAGAGGTTGCGAAAAAGGTGGTAGATGGCAATCTCACCGTCCGTGAAACGGAACATTTAGTGAAAATGCTTTTAAGCGAAAGTGGTAAAGCAAAAATAGCGAAAAAGAGTACACAAAAAGATCAGGATGTGTTAAATCTTGAGCGAGATTTAAGCGAAATTTTAGGCGCTTCTACTGAGATCAAAGCTAAAAAAGCAGGGAAGGGAGAAGTGGTTATTCGCTACAATTCACTCGATGAATTAGATGGTATTTTATTGAAAATTAAGCGATAGATAGCAAATGCTACAAAATCGCTACGAATAAGTTGACCTTGTGGGACGGGGCGACTATAATCTTGGCATGAATTTAAAGGCGAGGATCTGATGATTCCTAGAATTGTAGTAGCACAACTCGCTGTTTTACTGATCATGACGCTGATAGCGTGGACAGTATACGATGGTGTGACAGCGGTATCTCTGTTTGCAGCCGGTATTTCAATGTTAATACCGAATGTTTTTATGGCTGCAAATATGTCGTTGGTGCGATTTCATAGGGTCTTCTTTTGGATAGGCGTCTTCTTTAATAAATTTATTATTTTGTTGCTCTTTTTAGTGAGCATCATGGTAATTAAGGATCCGAATTTATTTGCGTTCCTGATTGGGATTATAGTCGTATCGCAAGTTCCCCTTGGATATGTGTTAATATCTTCCTTCAGAAGAGAAAAAGTAATTGTATAGAGAGAACTATGGCTAGTGAATTAACAAATGCATCGTATATTGGACACCATCTCGTAAACTTAAACCAAAGAGGTACACCGCAGGAAGCGCATGAGTTTGTTAACTTTGGCTTAATCAACCTAGATACGGTATTTTGGTCAGTTGTTTGTGGTCTTGTAGTTATTTTATTTCTCTGGGCGGCGTCGCGCAAGGCGACAGCTGGCGTACCTGGGAAGTTCCAAGCATTTGTTGAAATTCTCGTAGAGTTCGCAGAAAAACAATCAAAAACATTAGTGAATGGTCCTCAAGGATTTATCGCACCACTAGGATTAACAGTATTCCTTTGGATCATCGTGATGAATACGCTTGACCTTCTTCCAATTGACTTGGCACCACGCGTTATTGATGCGTTAGGTCTTACAGAGTCACTCCCTTATCATAAAATTCTTCCAACGGCTGACGTTAGTGCAACACTCGGTATGTCATGTGCTGTCTTAGCAGTTGTGATCTTCTATTCAATTAAAGCAAAAGGTATGGGGTTTGTGAAAGAGCTTTTCACCGCACCATTTGGTGTTTGGTTAGCGCCTGCAAACTTTGTTTTAAATATCGTTGAATTTATCTCTAAAGCTTTCTCACTCGGTATGCGACTTTTTGGTAACATGTTCGCAGGTGAATTAATCTTTATGTTGATCGCACTTTTAGGTGCAACAGGTACGCTTTGGGGTATGGGTCTTCATGTATTCGCAGGTGCGGCATGGGCAATCTTCCATATCTTAATCGTCATTTTACAAGGATATATTTTCATGACATTGACTCTTGTTTATCTTGGTCAAGCGCATGAATCTCATTAAAGAATCAATCGAAAGATTGTGTTTCATAATTGTTTGTTAACGTTAGTGTTTTCTTAAATATAGGAGTTATATTATGGGTTTAGTTGCAATTGCATGTGGTATCATCGTTGGTCTTGGTGCGATCGGTGCGGCATTAGGTATTTCAATGTTAGGTTCTAAATACATCGAAGCTTCAGCTCGTCAACCAGAAATCATGGATTCACTTTTACCAAAAGTATTCATTCTTGTTGGTCTTATTGATGCGGCATTCTTAATCGGTGTTGGTATTGCTGTATTCTTCGGTATGACTGTATTCACAGGTGCATAATTACCTTACACTTAAAGCTTAAGTGGTAAAGACATTTGTTGTACAGGCATATAAAGGATAGGTAGTAAAATGAATATTAACGCAACCTTGATTGCCCAGTTTATCGTCTTTTTCATTTTGGTTTTGGTGGTTATGAAGTTTATCTGGCCACCTTTAATCAAAGCTATTGAAGAGAGACGTACAAAAATTGCTGAAGGCTTAGCGGCTGCTGAAGAAAGCGTTGCTGCACAAGCGTCGGCTGAGGCTGAAGTTGATGAGTTAATTAAGACCGCGCATCTTGAAGCTGCGAACTTAGTTGGCAAAGCACAACAGCAAGCGGACAGCTTAATTGCAAAGTCTAAAGAAGATAGCAAAGAAGTTGGGCAAAGAGAGATTGATGCAGCGCATGCGAAAATTGAAGCAGAACTTAATCAAGTAAAAGAAAGCTTGAGAAAACAAGTTGTGGCTTTAAGTATCCAAGGCGCAAGCAAAATCATTGAAAAAGAAGTTGATGAGACAACTCACGCTAAAATGTTAGATGAGTTAGCAAAACAACTATAGTCGCCTGCTCTTCTATTGAAGAGCATTTTGATAACTAATAAACGATGTAAAAGTAATATGTCAGAATTAGCAACAGTAGCAAGACCTTACGCGGAAGCCGTGTTCATGATTGCCAAAGAAGATTCTCAAAGCGCAGATCGCTGGACAGAATTTCTTCACTCATTAAAAGCATTAATGGGAAATGAAGCAACTTGTGAAGTAATGCGCTTACCTGAGTTAGGTGTCGAAAAGAAAAATGCATTCTTAGGTGAGTTATCAGCTAAGGTTTTAAATCGTGATCTCACTGAAGACGAGAATGGTTTCTTAAAAACGATTAGTGAAAATGAACGCTATGAGATTTTGCCATCTGTTTATGACGAATTCAGAATGCGTTTATTAGCTGAACGAAACATTCTTGAGGTCGAGATGCAAAGCGCATATGCCTTAACGGATGGGCAACGAGAGATGTTTGTTAAAGCTCTTCAGAAGCGTTTTAATAAAGAGATCGAATTAACAGTAACCATTTCGCCTTCCTTATTAGGTGGTGCTATTTTAAAAATAGATGATTTAGTCATTGATGGTTCGATTTTAGGTCGTTTAGACGGCATGATCCGATCAATGAATTAAGTTTAATGAATATAAAAGGAAGATTTAAAAGATGCAATTAAATCCATCTGAGATCAGTGATCTCATTAAATCCAAGATTGAAGAATTTGAACTCAAACCTGAAGAAAGAACTGAAGGTACAGTTGTTAGTTTAACTGATGGTATTGCTCGCGTTCACGGAATTGATTCTGTGATGCAAGGTGAAATGGTTGAACTTCCACACGGTGTACGCGGTCTTGCTTTGAACCTCGAAAGAGATTCAGTGGGTGTTGTTCTTCTTGGTGATTATGAAAAAATCACAGAGGGCGACAAAGTAAGATGTACTGGTCGTATTCTTGAAGCTCCAATCGGTCCTGAGTTACTTGGTCGTGTAGTAGACGGTCTTGGTAACCCAATCGATGGTAAAGGTGAGCTTGGTACTAAACTTTCTGCACCAATCGAGCGAATCGCACCGGGCGTTATTGATCGTCAATCAGTTGATCAACCAATGCAAACGGGTTATATCGCGATTGACTCAATGGTACCAGTAGGTCGTGGTCAGCGTGAGCTTATCATCGGTGACCGTCAAACAGGTAAAACAGCTATCGCAATTGATACAATCATTAACCAAAAAGGTAGTGGTATCAAATGTATTTATGTGGCAATCGGTCAGAAAAACTCAACAATTGCCAATATCGTAGCGAAGCTCGAAGAGCATGGCGCGATGGATCATACAATTGTTGTTGCGGCGGGAGCATCTGACTCAGCTGCAATGCAGTACTTATCAGCATATACTGGTTGTACTATGGGTGAATACTTCCGTGATCGTGGTGAAGATGCGTTAATCATTTATGATGACTTATCTAAACAAGCGGTTGCATATCGTCAAATTTCACTCCTTCTTCGTCGTCCGCCAGGTCGTGAAGCATATCCTGGAGATGTTTTCTATCTTCACTCGCGTCTTCTTGAGCGTGCAGCACGTGTTAACGCAGACTACGTTGAAAAATTCACTAACGGTGAAGTTAAAGGTAAGACTGGTTCATTAACAGCACTTCCAATCATTGAAACACAAGGTGGGGACGTTTCTGCGTTCGTACCAACTAACGTTATTTCAATCACTGATGGGCAGATCTTCCTTGAGTCAGGTCTCTTTAACTCTGGTGTACGTCCAGCGATGAACGCAGGTATCTCTGTATCACGTGTTGGTGGTGCAGCACAAACGAAGCTTATTAGTAAGCTTGGTGGTGGTGTTCGTCTTGCACTTGCTCAATATCGTGAGCTTGCGGCGTTCTCTCAATTCGCTTCTGACCTTGATGAAGTAACTCGTAGACAGCTTGCGCGCGGTCAACGTGTTATGGAATTAATGAAACAAGCACAATATCGTCCATATACAATTGCTGAGATGGCATTAGTTCTTTATGCAATCGAGTATGAGTATGTTGATGATTTACCAATTGAAGAAGTACGTCCATTCGCACAAGGTTTAATTGTTTCAGCAAATGCAACAGACCAAGAGCTCTTAAAAGACATCAACAGTAAAGGCGCTTATAACGATGACGTTTTAGCTGCACTTGATAAAGTTGTTGGTCAATTTAAGAAAGGTGGAAGCTGGAAAGTAGCATAAGCTACTTTTCGGTTCGTAACATAGCAATTAGGTAGGAATTTCATGGCTGTTGGAAAAGAAATACGTAGTAAGATTAAAAGTATTAGTAATACTCAGAAGATTACTAGTGCGATGGAGATGGTTGCAGCGAGCAAAATGCGTGCTACGCAACTTCGCCGCAATAAATCTTTACCATATGCTCAGCAAATCATTAAGCTTGCTGCGCATTTAGGTGAAGCAACACCTGAGGAATTCAAGCATCAATACTTAATCCCACGTGAAACAAAGCGTGTTGGAATTATCGTAGTCAGCTCAGATCGTGGATTAGCAGGAGGTTTAAATAATAACTTATTTAAACTTGTTGCGACACAATTGAAAGCATGGAAAAACGAAGGTATTGACGTTGAGATCGCTACGGTTGGAAATAAAGCGAATGCTTTCTTCTCCCGTTTTGGTGGTGATCTTGTCGCTACTGTGAATAACTTAGGTGATGCGCCTTCGTCAAAAGATTTGATTGGTATTACAACTGCAATGCTAGATCTTTTCCAAGAAGGTAAAATTGATGAACTCCATGTTTTTGCTAACGAGTTTGTGAACACAATGACGCAAAAGCCACGTTCGGTTCAAGTACTTCCAGTTGTTCCAGGGGTACTTCAGGATCAGTTAGGATTTGATAGCCTAGCTGCAGAATCGAATTTGGCATGGGATTATGTTTATGATTCTGCTCCAGCAGACTTGATGAACATTGTCTTAGATCGTTATATTGAATATGCAATTTATCAAGCAGTTGTCGAAAACATTGCCTGTGAAATGGCAGCACGTATGATTGCGATGAAAGCCGCGAGTGATAACGCTGGTGATCTTATTGATGAGTTGCAACTGGTCTATAACAAGGCTCGTCAAGCAGCAATTACTCAGGAGATTACTGAGATTGTTAGTGGTGCGGCAGCAATCAATTAATACGACGTTAACAAAAATTTGGGTTAATAGAGGTTTAGATAGAGTATGTCAGGAAAAATTGTACAGGTAATTGGTGCAGTTGTTGACGTGGAATTCCCACGTGACGCAGTTCCAAGTATATATAGTGCACTTAACGTTGTGGGATCAAAAGATGATCTCGTACTTGAAGTACAACAACAGTTAGGTGATGGTATCGTAAGAACGATTGCGATGGGAAGTTCTGATGGTCTTCAACGTGGTCTTGAAGTTACAGATACTAAGCATCCAATTTCAGTTCCAGTAGGTACGGGTACACTTGGTCGTATCATGGACGTTTTAGGACGCCCAGTTGACTATGCAGGTCCAGTTGAAGCATCTGAGCATTGGGCAATTCATAGAAAAGCGCCAAGTTATGAAGATCAAGCAGGTTCTACTGAAGTTCTCGAAACTGGTATCAAAGTTATCGACTTACTCTGCCCGTTTGCGAAGGGTGGTAAAGTTGGTCTCTTCGGTGGTGCGGGTGTTGGTAAAACAGTAAACATGATGGAATTAATCAACAACATTGCGAAAGCACACGAAGGTCTTTCAGTATTCGCAGGGGTTGGTGAGCGTACACGTGAAGGTAACGACTTCTACTACGAGATGAAAGATTCTAACGTATTAGATAAAGTTGCAATGGTTTATGGTCAGATGAATGAGCCACCTGGAAACCGTTTACGTGTAGCCCTTTCAGGTCTTACAATGGCGGAATTCTTCCGTGACGAAGGCCGTGACGTACTTCTCTTCATTGATAACATTTATCGTTATACACTTGCAGGTACTGAGGTTTCAGCACTTTTAGGTCGTATGCCATCAGCAGTTGGATATCAGCCAACACTTGCTGAAGAGATGGGTGTTCTTCAGGAGCGTATTACTTCAACGAAGAAAGGTTCTATCACATCAGTACAAGCGGTTTATGTTCCTGCGGACGACTTAACTGACCCATCACCAGCAACAACGTTTGCTCACTTAGACGCGACAATCGTTCTTTCACGTGATATCGCATCTCTTGGTATTTACCCTGCGGTAGACCCATTAGATTCAACTTCACGTCAATTAGATCCATTAGTTATCGGTCAAGAGCATTACGATACAGCGCGTGGTGTACAGATGATTCTTCAACGTTATCAAGAACTCAAAGATATTATCGCAATTCTTGGTATGGATGAGCTTTCAGAAGACGATAAACTTACAGTATCACGTGCTCGTAAGATTCAACGTTTCTTATCTCAACCGTTCCACGTTGCAGAAGTATTTACAGGTGCGCCTGGTAAATACGTTTCACTTCAAGATACGATTACAAGCTTTAAAGCGATTCTTGCAGGTGAAGGTGACCATATTCCTGAGCAAATGTTCTATATGACAGGAAACTTTAACGAAGTTCTTGATCGTTTCGCGAAAGAGAAGAAAAAGTAATAAGGGGCTAATATGAAAACTATCAATATCACTATTGTAAGTGCTGAAAAAAAGCTTTACACAGGAATTGCTTCCTTTTTTGCAGCTACAGCAGTTACGGGTGAGATAGGCGTATACCCTGGTCACGTTCCGACTTTAGCACAATTAAAGCCAGGACAAGTACGTGTAACATTGGAAAATGGCACTGAAGAGGTATTTTGGATTTCAGGTGGTTTACTTGAAGTTCAACCTCAAGAAGTGATTGTTCTAGCAGATTGTGCAGAGCGAGCTAAAGATCTTGATGCGGCAGCAGTTGCAAAGGCCAAAGCTGATGCTAGGGCTGCGATCGAGTCAGGTAAGCCTGAACTTGATGTTGAGAAGGCGTTAATTGAATTGACGTTGGCGAAATCTCAATTAGATGCAGTAAATAGATTGAAAAGTCTTTAAATAATTAAAGAAGCCCGTCAAATAGACGGGCTTTTTTTTAGCCGGAGAGAATAGAATATGAATGTGCCACTCATTAATCGCGAAAAATCAATTCTTGCTTTCCAAGAACGGGTATTAAAGCAAGCTGAGAATGCTGATACGCCAGTATTGGAGCGATTGAATTTTATTACGATTGTCTCTTCGAATTTAGATGAGTTTTTTGAAGTTCGCTTTGCCAATATTAAAGAGCGTATTTTTGCCGGAGAAGATCTGATTGATGGTGAGGCTGTGGCAGATTGGCAAACATCTATTTTTACCCGAGTCAGTAGATTAGTCGCAGAGCAGTATTCTGTGTTAAATAGCGAAATATTGCCCCTGTTAAAACAAGATGGGAATGTAGAGTTTGTAAAGCGAGGGAGTTGGACGGAAGCCGATCATCGTCAATTAACCTCTTATTTCCACGAATCTATTAATCCCCTTTTAACGCCGATTGCATTAGATGTGGCGCATCCATTTCCACATATCTATAATAAATCTTTAAACTATATTATTGAATTAAAAGGAAAAGATATTTATGGTCGTGAAGTTGATACGGCAATGTTATCGATTCCTAAAAATCTCCCTTCTTTAATTAAGCTTTCTAATGATGGTGAAACTGTTCGTTTTACGTCAACTTGTGAAGTGATACGAGATCAGTTGAAAACGATCTTTGATGGCTTTACGGTAAAAGCAGCCTATCAATTTAGAGTGACGCGAAATAGTCATCTTTTTATTGATAAAGAAGAGCTAACAAACCTTCATCAAGCATTGAAGGGAGAGCTGCATCAGCGAAATTTCGGGCATGCGGTGCGCCTTGAAATTAGTGCTAATATGCCGGAAAAACTCGTTGCTTTTTTATCTGAAGAGTTTGAATTACCTAATACAGAAATTTATCTAATTGATCATTTTATTGATTTAACGCGATTTAGAGAATTACGAGAATTTCTAAAAGATCGTGCAGAACTTTTTTATCCCGAATTTTTACCAAAGTATGCCGAGAAATGGGTTGATACGGATGATATCTTTTCAATTATTAAATATAAAGATCAGCTTTTCCATCATCCTTTTGATAGCTTTTCTCCGACAGTACGCTTATTAGAAGTGGCGGCAAAAGATCCTAAAGTTCAGATGATTCGTATGACGATTTATCGAACGGGGAATGATTCACAGTTGATGAAGCATTTAGTCACCGCTGCGAAAAATGGCAAAGAGGTGAATGTTGTCTGTGAGCTGATGGCTCGTTTTGATGAAGAGACGAATTTGACTTGGGCGTCCATTTTAGAAGAGGCCGGCGTGAAAGTTGTGTATGGCATTTTTGGCTATAAAACACATGCCAAAATGTTGTTGATTGTTCGAAACGAAGCAACACGTAAAAATCCGGATCATTTAGAATATTATACCCACGTTAGTACAGGGAATTATCACACGGGAACCGCACGCGTTTATACTGATTTTGCCTTAATGACGAGCGATCGAGAAATTGCGCAAGATGTGACAGATATTTTTGTGACTTTAGGTAGTTTAGGACGTCCGCCGGAGTTGAAGAAACTATGGCAAGCACCATTTACGCTCTATGATAATTTAATTTCTCATATTGATTTTGAAATTGAGGAAGCAAAAGCTGGGCGAAAAGCACATATTATGGCGCGAATGAATGCCTTACTTGAAACGAGCATTATTGAAAAGCTCTATGAAGCCTCGAATGCCGGTGTCAAAATTGATCTTTTAGTTCGCGGCGCTTGTTCATTGCGACCAGGATTAAAAGGTTTCTCAGAGAATATTCGTGTTTATTCTGTGGTGGGAAGATTTTTAGAGCATTCCCGGGTATTTTGTTTTCATCATGCTGGTAAAGATGCGCTCTATATTTCGAGTGCAGATTGGATGCATCGTAATTTCTTTAGAAGAATTGAGATTGCCGTGCCGGTTTATTACGAAGCGATTAAAAAGCATATTATCAATGAAGGATTATGCGCCTATTTTGAGGATCATACAGCATGGATTTTAGATGGTGAAACAGGTGAATACCATCAAGAGAGATTTACATCTGAGGAGAGAGGCGCTATGCTTTCAGCACAAGAAAAGTTATTGATTTCACGAAAGTAGGCGGGGTCAGATGCTGACATTATTTACCGAACCTTTAATTAACGGCATCACCAACGTTCAACTCTATGCGTTGGTGATTTTGCTTGCGAGTTTTATTGCCTTCATGGTTGGCAAATGGCGCTTTGATGTGGTGGCATTAGGGGCGCTTTTAGCGATGGTTTTGGTTGGCGTTGTGCCAATTGGAAATGCATTTTCTGGATTTAGTCATCGTGCGGTCATTACGGTTGCGGCAGTCTTAGTATTGAGTAATGCCCTTGGAAATACCGGTGTTACCTATCATTTATCGCAGCATTTGAGTCGTTTTTCTGATCGTCCAGTATTATTGATTTTAACGTTAACGGGGCTTGTTGCATTTTTCTCGGCATTTATGAATGATGTGGGCGCTTTAGCATTAATTATGCCGGTTGCTTTGCAAGTCTCTCAGCGTTATAACATTCCCACATCCCGTTTATTGATGCCGATGGCCTTCGCCTCTTTATTGGGAGGCACTGCGACTTTGATCGGAACGCCGCCCAATATGATTATTGCGCAATATCGTGAAACTGCCGATCCTTCTTTAGGGGCATTTGAGATGTTTGATTTCTTGCCGACAGGAATAGTAGTTGTGATTGTCGGTTTGCTTTATATTTCTTTCATCGGTTGGCGATTAATTCCTGTACGAGATACGGAGAGCCATAATCGTCTGTTTGAAACGGATGATTATCTGTTAGAAGCAAAAATTTTAGCGAATAATAAATTTATTGGAAAAACGATTGGGGAGCTCGAAAAAGTTACGGAAGATCATGTTAATGTGGTGACGTTACTTCGCGGTGCAAGAAGATTGCTATCACCTAGTAAAGAGGAGACCCTTCGTGAAAATGATGTGTTGTTGATAGAAGGGCAACCCGAAGATTTGAAGCAGATGGAGTTGTTGTCTGGCGTTAATATTAAATTTACGAAAGGTGGGAAGGAGAAAGGAACAATCGATTCGATGGAAACGTTGGAAGTGGTTGTGAATCCAGGAGCCCGAATTGCCGGACATATGTTATCTGAGCTTTACCTGCGTGAACGCTATAATATCAATATATTAGGTGTTTCTAGACAGGGTGAGAGTATTCGCCAGCGTTTCTCGCGTTTGACGTTAAAAGCAGGGGATATTTTACTGATTCAAGGCGATCAAAAAGAGTTGCCGGAAACTATGAATTATTTGGGTTGCTTACCACTTGCGGAACGTAATATTCGCCTGAAGCCTTCATCGAAAATGTGGCCGACAGTGGGTATTTTTATCTTGGCAATCTTGGCCGTTGCATTACAGATATTGCCACCGCATATTGCTTTCCCATTAGCAATTTTATTGATGGTCGTATTTAAACTTATCTCGTTACGAGAAGTTTATCAGAGTATAGATGGACCATTAATCGTATTATTAGGGTGTTTTATTACCGTTGGCGCAGCGCTAGAACAATCGGGAGCGACAAATATTATTGTCACTTCGATCGTCCCATTGTTAGAAGGCTTGCCAGCTATGTTAGTATTGTCTATAGTCATGCTAATAACAATGCTCATAACAGATATTATTAATAGTTCAGCAACAGCAGTAATTATGGCGCCAATCGCGGTGGGTGTGGCGAATATGATGGGTCATAGTATTGATCCTTATTTAATGATTATTGCCATTGCATGTTCATGTGCTTTTAATACCCCGATAGGGCACCATTCTAATACGTTAGTGATGGGGCCGGGAGGCTATCAGTTTGGGGATTATTGGCGGATGGGCTTTTTGTTAGATCTATTGTTGATTGTGATGGTTGTTCCAGCAGTGATCTATGTTTGGCCATTATAAATTCAAAAGAAGGAATCAAAATGAAACTATTTAACGGCGTTCCATTAGCGCCAGATGATGCGATCTTAGGCGTAGTTGAATCCTTTAAACAGGATCCAAGAGAGGGAAAGGTTAATTTAAGTATCGGTATTTATTCAGATAATGCTGGACGAGTGCCAATTTTAAAAGCGGTAAAAGCCGCTGAAGCCTATCTCTTTGAACATCCCACACCGCGAGTTTACCTACCAATGAGTGGACTGGGAAGCTATGTTGATTGTGTTCAAAAACTCTTATTTACTGAAGAACATGCGCTTTATCAGCAAAAAAGATTATCAACCATTCAAACTTTGGGTGGAACAGGTGCATTGAAAATCGGTGGAGATTTTTTACATACAGTGGTGCCTAATAGTACGGTATATGTGTCGAGCCCGACATGGAGTAATCATATCGCGATTTTTGAAGGTGCAGGATTTGAAGTGAAGGATTATCCTTACTTTGACGAAGTAACGAAGGGCGTCGCATTTGATGAGTTCTATCAAACGATGGAAACATTGCCGGAACAATCGATTGTCGTATTGCATGCTTGTTGTCACAATCCAACGGGAGCAGATTTATCACCTGCGCAGTGGACACAAGTGGCAAAGCTCTTTAAAGAGCGTAATCTTATTCCTTTCTTGGATATGGCCTATCAAGGTTTCTCGAAAGGCATTCGTGAAGATGCTGCTGCGATTCATATTTTTGCGGAGCAAGATGTGCCGGTATTTATTGCGACCTCATTCTCTAAATCTTTCTCTCTTTATAGTGAAAGAATTGGTGCATTAACTGTAATCACCTCGAATGAAGAAGAGCAAGCGCGTATTACTTCACAACTTAAAACGATGGTTCGCGCAATCTACTCATCACCACCATCTTATGGTGCGCAATTAGTACATTATGTATTGGCTGATGATAAACTTCGTGCAGAGTGGGAAGCAGAACTTGCAGAGATGCGTGATCGCATTAAAGATATGCGTTCAAAATTTGTGAAGTTATTGAATACAAAACAAGATAAAATAGATTTCAGTTTCATTAATGATCAGGCGGGAATGTTTTCTTACTCAGGACTTAGCGCAGATCAAGTTGAAAAAATGAAAAAGGATTATGCTATCTATACCGTTGATACTGGCAGGATTTGTATTGCGGCGCTCAATGACGATAACATTGAACTTGCGGCAAATGCAGTGGTTAATGTATTATGAAGCTATTTAGTTCGGAATATTGGATATAAGGGGAAGGATTATGTCTGAAAGTGTATTTATATATAAGCTTCCGCTCTATATTATTGCTCTTCTTTGCATTGTAGGTTGGGCTCTATTATTTGGAGTGGTGTTCTTTAGTTAATTTAAAGAACTCAAAAAAGAGAGTGTTATTTTGACACTCTCTTTTTTTATGTCCCATGGTTGCTACTTGCAACAAGAATGCCGATATTTTTCCCGAGCGTACCCTACAACTTTTAAAGGACGTTCGAGCTTGGGTATTTAACATTGATTTCATTATAGTAAGATAGTTTGGTGACCATTTCAGCTTAAAAGCTCGGCTGAAAGGTGGCGCTGTTGAGCAAGTGATCAATGCTAGAAAATTTTTTTACTAGTGATGTAGTGGCTTTAAATAAGAATAGTTACAAACCTATTTTACATGTGTTTTTCTATCAAATAATGTTGTGTATATTTCACGAATGCCAGTGAAGAGCGTGATAGGATATTGTCTATCATTAGAAGAGAGGGATTATCGTGGTGAGTCAGATGAATCAAGTTATGGAAGCGCTATTTCAGCATGTTGCGAGGCGTGGGTCATATTCGATGTCAGAGTTGCAATCAGCATTGAATATTGATGAAAATACGTTGCAAAGCACGATCGAGGAACTGTGCTCTATTAGTCATTTATATCAATATGATGCACAGATGAAAATATTGGTCACGCTTGCCGATTACGTGCCGTTAGATCAGAGACAGATTTTGACCCAATTACCGAAAGATATTAGTGATCATGTTTTGATGAAATGTTCATTTGTGACAGATTCAACCAATACAGATTTAGAACGTATTCAATTGCGATCATTAACGCAACACGATGGCATATTAGCTGCAGTTGCCGTCACGGAAATGCAGCGTGGAGGGCGAGGACGCCGTGCTAAAAAGTGGATTTCACCATTAGCAAAAAATCTCTACTTTTCATTTAAATACCACTTTCCTCAATCGGCATTCCCTCATTTAAGCACATTGAGTTTGCGTGCCGGGATTGCATTGTTAGAAGCGCTTAATTCTTTGGGCATTGAGTCTGCGAAGATTAAATGGCCCAATGATATTTGGGTAAATGGGCAAAAACTTGCAGGAATATTGGTGGAAAGTACGATTACCTCCCAAGGGATGGATGTAATCATCGGTATCGGCGTGAATAATCAGGAAGATTCATTTTCCGAAGTCGTAGGTAATCATCCAACGAGTTGTGAAGCCGTATTAGGTCAACCTTTAAATCGCAATAATCTCGTTGCCGCATTAACATCTAGGCTTTATGAGATCTGCCAGCAAATTGTGTATACGCCGGAGAAGTTATTAGATCTGAAAGAGGCGTGGAAGTTACACAGTTGCTTTGTCGGAAAAACCGTACGACTGATCTCTGATAAAGCGGAGGAGATTGGACAAGAGATCGGTATTGATGAGAGCGGTGCTTTATTGATCCAATATGCTGATGGCTCTATTAAGCCGCATCTTTCTGGAGATTTATCTTTGCGAGCTTATTCTTAGCAATATTGAGGGCTATATACGGAATTTAAAATGCGCCTTTCAATGAGGGAAGATTCGGAAGAATATTTTACCTGTCAGAAGGATAATTATTATTGCGGTTTAAGAATCATTGACACAACTGATGACATGAGATTGGTAAAATTATGCCAATATTTCTTCTAGCGATGTACCGTCTATTAATAGAATCTGTAATTTAAGTAGTGTAAGACCAATCTCACGTGTCATACAATCAATATGATAGAGATCGATTAAGGAGTGAAATAACCTATTTTCAACCTAAATAAAAAGCCTACGATTATATAATTACATTACTCGTAGGCTTTTACGGTTTTTTCAGTGATTGAAAAATTATTTACAGTTCATCGAGAGAACGCGTCCATTTTTATAAAGTACTCGGCAACTTGAACCATTGCGCTTGCTACTACACCAATCGGCAGCCATTGTGATGTTTCGAACCTTACAACCGACGACGGCGCCAGAGTTATTCTTAATCACTTGTAATGGACCATTGACGGTCGTTGCCGGCGCACTGGAGAGGATTACTCCCTCTTCCTGTAAACCTTTCTGAAGTTGAGGTGCTGTTCCTGTTCTTCTTGCTGGTGTTGCTGTTGCATTGCTACTGTTTGATCTTGTGTTACGGTTAGCGAGTTTATTATCTACGGCAACTTTAAGATCCATCAGAATTGTCGGGGTTACAATATCAGAGCTTCCCTTGTTCTGTGTTTTCAAGAAAGCATTGAGTTGTTTTTTGGAGTTATTACCAAAAATACCATCGGGTTTAACGGCATATCCTAAGAGTTGCAAGTAGGTTTGTGCCTGTTTTGCGGAGGATTTTTTGAAAGACTCTAGCAGAGTATCATCAATTTTATTGCCCTTAGCAAGCCCTTGCTGTGAACGATAAGAGCTAATGGCTCTTTCCGTTGCCGGTCCCATCTTTCCATCTGCGCTACCTTTTAAGATGCCAAAACCAATGAGATAGCTCTGCGTATCTTTAATTGCTTGTTCTTCTTCACGTGCTTTAATAACTTTGTCATAATATTCTTTGGCAATTGTCGTTCCTTGTTCTTCATCAATTAAGATTAAGTATGCCGGAATATCTAAAGCTTCATTCACATTATAGCCATAGCGATTTTTTAAAATGCCGACTGCACGACGAGTTTTAGGTCCCATTGTGCCGGTTGTGGCATCTTTCATATAACCTGTGCGATTCAAATATCGTTGGAATTTATTAATATCTTCGGTTTCTAATCGCTCTTCGGTACGTTTATCTAGTTTGCCGGATGTTGGTAAACTAAATTCTTTCTGGAAAGCTGTAATTGCACGAGTAGAACCAGGGCCTGTTAAACCATCAATGGTGCCAGTATAAAATCCTAAATAGGCAAGCTGTAATTGAATTAACGCAATTTCTTCAGTGCTTTTTGCATGAGAAAGATCGAGGTTTTTCACAGAGGCACGATATTTTTCTTCATTTTTATTGCTATCAGCTTGCAGCTCACGATCTTCTTCGGCACTAACAGGTGTTGTGCCATCATCCGTGACATCTTCGAGTGAATCACTTGGGATATCCTCAGGCTTGATAGTTTCTTCTAAATTATTGTTTAAGTCGGTGTTGAAGAGCGTGAGTAGTAACGCAGGTGTTAAGCGTCCAACTTCTTCGGTATGACTTGCTTTTTCGTAAGCGATAATGGCTTTGCGGGTGCCGGGACCTGATACGCCATCAATGTCACCTTCATAGAAACCATCCTGGGTGAGACGATTTTGCACCATGCGATACATGATTTGTCGTAGTGGTGTTTGCCATCTTGGTAGAATCTCCCCTGTTTCTCGCTGACCGAGTGCTTTTTCAAAGCGTCGAATGGCTTCTCTCGTTGCCGGACCATTCGATCCATCAATATCGCCATCATAGAGTTTTAAGAGATGTAATGCGACTTGAGTAAAGAAAATATCGGATCGACGGGCATTAATAATTAGATGATCGACCTCACTTCGGGTGAGCGAAAAGGGCTGAAGGGGCTCTTTGAGTTCGACGAGTGCTTTTAGTTTGGCTTCAAACTCTGCTTTTTTGGCATCTTCAGCCGCTTTTTTAGCGGCGATTTCTGCAGCAATCTGTGCTTGTTGCGCCGCTTCTTTTTGTTGAGCAATAATCTGTGTTAAAGATTTTTGTACAATAGGCGTAATAGCAACGAATTGAGAGTTATAGGCTTTCGGTTCTTGTGCGGGTTCTATAGTGATCTCTGTAGTTGCAGTAGCCGCGCCTTTTGGTGATGTCGCGCTATTTTGCACTGTTGTTATCTGAATTGGCGCTATATGATTGCCGGCATTTTCAGGTAGAAATTTAGGGTTGAAGAGATGGAATAAGACACTTGGTGCAAGAGTTCCTGTTTCTGGTAAACCGACAGATTTTTCAAAACGACGAATGGCATTTCTGGTGGCTGCATCGTTCTTACCATTAATTGATCGACTATAAAGCTCTAGGTTTTTTAACTGTTGTTGTGCTTTTGTTCTGATGAGCGTTTCTAATGGCTCTTCCCAACGCACATGCGGAATACCATCGGCAGGTTGTCCAATGGACGTTTGATAACGTTTAATTGCATTACGAGAATTGGCACCGTTCATACCATCAATAACGAGTGGCGGTGGGAAATATCCCGCAATACGAAGCCAAGTTTGTAGCGTTAATGTTTTTTGTGAACGAGGATTGCCGGTGATCTTTTGAATGTCCTCACTTGATGCATCAAAGTAGATTTCTAAAGTATTGGGAAATTCTATTGTGGAATCTTTATCTGGTGTCTGCTTGAGAAAATCAATTGCTAAAACGGTGTCATAAGCTGATGGATTAGCGGCTTGAGATTCGATGGTAAAGAGTAGCTTATTTTGAGTGGCATTTAGAATATTATCACGATTAATCACTGTATTGAGCGTCACACTATTGGGTAAGCGCTCTGTGATGCTATTGAGAAGTGCTGTTTGTAGCTCAGCTTCAGAAAGAGAAGGTTGTGTTTTTTCAATTTCTGTTAGAAGGGAAGCAATGGCGTCGTGTTCAAGGACAATAAACCATTCTGGGGTAATTTGTGGAATTTGAGCTAAGTCGTTGTCCGTTTGATATTGTAAGATATTATCTTGGAATGCTCGAGTAAAGTTACCCTCAAGGTTATCCACAGGATAGTTGAGAAGAAATAACCAAATTTGTGCACGTTGGATTAACGCTGGCGTCATGCCGCTATGAATATTTTTTGTTTGCAACCACTCGCTAATTTCCGGATTCGTTTTCGCTGCAAGATAATCATAGAGCGTAAAGCCATAAGCATCCTTAAAGTAGAGATTCTTATCATTTTGATATTGCGCTAAGGAGTTTATGTCTGGATTTTGACTGGTTTTTAAAATATCAGTCAAACTATCGGCATAGCTCAGTGATAGAGCAAATATGGATGATAAGGCTACTTTAAGAATTGCTTTACGCATGATGATTTAATCCTTTGGGCTGTTTTTAACAGGTAATTTACCTTTTCTTAAATGGACTAAGATGAGGGAGGTTGCCGCAGGGGTAACGCCTTGAATTCTTGAAGCTTGACCTAATGTTTCAGGTTGAGCTTGATTGAGGCGTTCTTGAATTTCAATTGATAAACCTTCTACAAGGCTGTAATCAATATTTGCCGGCAATGGCGCATTTTCAAATTTCTGATTACGTTTAATATCTTCAATGCTACGATTAATGTACCCTTCATATTTTGTATGAATTTCGATTTTCTGCAGAACTTCGGATGAAAACGCTTCTAATTCCGGACCATCTTCATCATGTAACTCTAAGAGGGTATTGAGAGAGATCTCAGGACGTTTCAGAAGTGTTAATGCACGAATATTCTGTTTTAACTCGACTTTATGTTCTTCTTGAACTTTTTGACCTGCTGGAGAATCGACACGAATCATCCAATCTTTGAATTGCTGTTCTGCTTTTACAATTGCTTCTTGTTTTTCGAGGAATTTTTCCCAACGATAATCATCTACAAGACCGAGTTCTCGACCAATCGGCGTTAATCTTTCATCGGCATTATCTTCTCGTAAAATGAGGCGATGTTCCGCACGAGAAGTAAACATACGATACGGTTCGCGAACGCCGAGGTTGATCAGATCATCAATCATAACGCCAGTATAGGCTTCATGACGTTTTGGGTACCAAGCATCTTTTTCAAGATAACGGCGAGCGGCATTTAATCCGGCAAGTAATCCTTGTGCTGCGGCTTCCTCATAACCCGTTGTTCCGTTGATCTGTCCGGCGAAGTAGAGATTTTCGATCGCTTTGGTTTCTAACGTAAATTTAAGATTACGAGGATCAAAGAAGTCATATTCAATTGCATAACCTGGGCGTGTGATATGGGCATTTTCCATTCCCGGAATAGATCGGACAAGCTTGATTTGAACATCAAATGGCAAGCTTGTAGAAATCCCATTGGGATAGTATTCATGAGTATCTAAACCTTCTGGTTCTAAGAAGACGTGATGCTGATCTTTATCGGCAAACTTCATGATTTTGTCTTCAACAGAAGGGCAATATCTAGGACCTAAACCTTCGATTGTTTTATTATCAGCATACATCGGCGAGCGATCAAGACCGCCGCGGATAATATCGTGCGTTTCTTCATTGGTATACGTTGTCCAGCAGGAGACTTGGCGAGGATGTTCCTCTCGATGACCAAGGTAAGAGAAAATAGGTGTTGGCGTGTCACCTGGCTGCTCACTCATATTGCTAAAATCAATACTTTTTCCATCAATTCTTGGCGGCGTTCCTGTTTTAAGGCGACCTTTCCCAAGATTGAGTTCAGCAAGCTTGTGAGAGAGAGGGATCGATGCCGTATCGCCCATTCTGCCGCCGCTATAGTTTTGCATACCGATATGGATCAATCCGGATAAGAATGTGCCGGCAGTTAAAATCACTGTTTCCCCATGAAAACGAATGCCCGTTTGCGTAATAACGCCCGTGACTTTGTCGCCTTGAAGAATGAGGTCGTCGGCTGCTTGTTGGAAGAGATAGAGATGAGGTTGATTCTCTAGAATCTTACGCATCGCTGTTTTATAGAGTGTTCTATCTGCCTGCGCGCGCGTAGAGCGAACGGCGGGACCTTTAGAAGCATTGAGCGTTCTAAATTGAATTCCAGAAAGGTCGGTAACATGCGCCATTGCGCCGCCCATTGCATCGATCTCTTTCACGATTTGGCCTTTTCCGATTCCCCCAATCGCGGGGTTACAGCTAAGCTGACCAAGTGTTTCGATATTATGCGTTAAGAGTAGAGTCGGAACGCCAAGACGTGCAGATGCAAGTGCGGCTTCGGTGCCAGCATGTCCGCCACCAATAACAATAACGCCAAAATGTTGAGGATAATCCATAGAAGTAAAGCTACTTAAGTAATAATTTAAAGGAGAAAATAGTGTGTTTCTGAAAGTCAGTTCAACACATTTTTCATGATGAGTGTGTGAGAATAAAATCCCTTTTTCTCACGAAGATAATCTGAAGATTATAAACTAAAAAAGGGATCTAACCAATGGAGATCCCTTTGAAATGATGTCTCTTTTGTCAAGAAACTATTTTGCTTCTGATTGTTTTGCAAGATCATCTAATGAAGTTGTAAAACCTTTCATTGAAATGTCAACTTTAACGTTGTTTGCTTCAGGACCTAAGAAGTCATGTGTGTAGCTGACGTTAAGTTTGCCAGAACCTTTTAAGGTGCTAAGAACTTTTGCATCACTGATTGGAAGACCTGTGATACAACCATCTGGTAAGCAACGCTCGAAGCTTAAGCCTGTAACTTTTGAACCTTCGATTTCAAGTTGTTTACCATCAATTTTAAGTTCAAGACCTGGGATTAACAATGCGCCTGGAAGTGCGCTGAAAATCAGTGTTGGGTTGCCATCGATATAAACCACAGATGCTCTGAGAGCTTTAATTTTTTGTTTCTGTGAAGAATCGTTAGGATTTGTGAGTTCAATGTCGCCAGTCGTTGACATTAAGCAGTTTTCAAAGGTTCCTTCTGGAGATTCATCCTGTAAGCACTCAACTTTCCAGTCGCCGTGTTGTTTAAGGTAAATCACTTCCGTTTGATTTTGTTGTGCCATTGCCGCGCTTCCTAAAAGGAATGCAACACTAGTACTTAATAATAACTTTTTTAACATAATCGGGTTTTACTCCATATAATTAGGAACGCTAAGTATTTCGATGTTTTCTATCCATTTTATTAAATAGAATAACATTACAAGTGGTTTATTATATACTAGTTCAATAATCGTTCAAGAAAAGGTCGATTTCAATGAAATTGACAGGGAAGAGAAAACAAAAAGATGCAGTTATCAAATGAGAAATCGCAAGCCAATGGGCGCGTTTATGTTATTTCAGCTCCTTCAGGCGGTGGGAAAACAACATTAGTGGATGCGTTAATGGCGCAAGATAAGAATGTTACAAGAGCGGTCACTCATACCACAAGAAATGCACGTGAAGGCGAAGTGAATAGTGTGGATTATCATTTTGTCACAAAAGATCAATTTAAGGAGATGATTCAAGCTGACGCATTTTTAGAACATGCCGAGGTTTTTGATAATCTTTATGGCACCTCGCTGCAAGAAGTGCGAAAACATACTGCAACAGGCAAAGATGTTGTTTTGGTGATTGATTGGCAAGGCGCAGATTCTGTAAAAGCGATTATGCCGGAAGCGGAGTTAGTGTTTATTATTCCTCCTTCTATCACGGCATTGGAAGAGCGTCTGTCTTCAAGGCAGCAAGATGATGCTGAAGTCGTCCGCAAACGAATGGCAGATGCCGTGAATCAAATTCGTCATTACGAAAAGTTTGACTATGTCATTGTGAATGATGATTTTGAGAAGGCGCTGGCAGATTTACGTGAAATTTTCCGAGTTAATCGTTTGAGAACGGCGTATCAAAAGGCTCAGAACAGAGAGTTGTTAGATAGCTTATTGGGTGAAAAAATCTAAATTTCTAATGTATTTAGAGGTATACTAACCCACTTTTTAGAATGCTTAAGAATGGTCAAAATCGTGATTTGAAAATGATTTTGAATCGATTCAGTGAATCGGTAAGTATTCCTATAACGGCAATGAAATAAGCAATAAGATACTATCAAATATTTTGCATGAATTTTGAAAGACACTTTATATTCTTATTGTTTTAAAATTATGCGTTATATTAAGATGATTGTGTGTATTTAAGGCAAATAGCAGAACCTCTGTTTTTGTCAGATTTAATAAAAGTTAAAGTTTTAGGAGTAAAAGTTATGGCTCGTGTAACGGTACAAGATTGTTTAGAGAAAGTAGATAACCGTTTTCAATTAGTAGCAGTTGCAGCGAAGAGAGCAAGACAGCTCGAACGTGGTGTTGAACCAACAGTCACGCGTACAAGTCGTGCCTCTAAATCAACAGTCATTGCGCTTCGTGAAATTGCAAAAGGGGATATTTCTCCTGCTGAAATTAAAGCAAAAGAGCTTGAGTACAACGCTGAATTTTAATCATTATTGATTGATTTTTAAGAAATAGCCTCCAAATTAATTTTGGTAGGCTGTTTTTTGTTTTGTGTCACGTTTTATTAAGCAGCATTTAAAAGAACAATAATAAACGATCTTTATTATTAATTTAATAAAATGATCATTTGTGTTATCTCTGATATAGAAAATTTATAAATTGATCAAAGGATTGATAATGTCGGTTCAAAGGAGTCCTGATGGAGAGTCATAATCTTCCTCCAAATCTCCTTCCATGGCGTAAAGAGTTTGAGATTAAGGTCGATCGCTTATTGCGAATCGTCGGTCGCTATCTTTCGGAAGAAGAGGTTCAAGAGGTTAAACGTGCCTGTATTTATGGTGCTTTTGCGCATCAGGAACAGTTTCGCTCGTCTGGTGAACCGTATATCTTTCATCCGATCGCTGTGGCACTGATTTTAAGTGAAGTCCAGATTGATAAATCATCGCTGGTAGGTGCCATCCTGCATGATGTTATTGAAGATACCGAGATTGGTTACGAAGAGATCAAATTAGAGTTTGGTGAAGAAGTTGCGCAGATTGTTGATGGCGTAACAAAACTGACGAAGATTAAATTTAGATCTAAGGAAGAAGCGAAAGCGGAAAACTTCCGAAAAATGATTTTAGCGATGACAAAAGATCTTCGTATTATCATGGTGAAACTCGCGGATAGACTTCATAATATGCGAACCTTAGGATCATTGCCGGCATATAAAAAGCGCCGTATTGCTAATGAAACTTTAGAGGTTTATGCACCAATCGCCGCGAGATTGGGGATGTATGTTTTACAAGTTTATTTAGAAAATCTCTGTTTTGAAAATATCTATCCGATGCGCCATGCGGTATTGGCGAAAGCGATTGATGAAAAGTATGCTAATGAGAGTGAAAACCTGACTCGCATTAAAGATGCGATCTATGATCGTTTAGTTCGTAGTAATATTTTGTCGCGAATCTCTACGCGGCAGAAACATCTGTGGAGTATTTACAATAAGCTTAAGATTAAGGGCAAAATTGAACTGGTATACGATATCTTTGCCATTCGCGTGATCGTCTCTACAGTTGATGAGTGTTATCGTGTACTTGGGATGGTGCATCAGCTCTACAAGCCTATTATTGGTGGCTTTAAAGATTATATTGCAATCCCAAAAGGGAATGGTTATCAAAGTTTGCATACGATTGTATTTGGACGAAATGGTTTGCCGGTCGAAGTGCAAATTCGTACACGAGATATGCACGTGATTGCCGAAGCGGGAGCCGCCGCACATTGGCGTTATAAAGATGCTTACGAAGGGCAAGAGCATAACCAAATTCGGACCAATAAATGGCTCGATTCCGTGACAGAACTCCAAGATAGTGGTATCTCTTCTGAAGAATTTATGGAAGCGATGAAAGCGAATCTCTTCCCGAAAGAGATCTATCTCTTTACGCCGAAAGGTCGCATTATTGAATTGCCGAAAGGTTCAACTGGAATTGATTTCGCTTATGCGGTTCATACAGAAGTGGGGAATCGTTGTAAGGCAATTATTGTCGATGGGCAAGAAGTCTCATTTTCACAGTCATTACATAATGGTCAAACTGTGGAGATTGTCACAGAGCAAGGCTTAAGACCATCACCAAAATGGTTGGATTACGTGGTGAGTGCTCGTGCGAGAACCAGTATTTTGACGTATCTTTCGAAATTACCTAATGATGTTTCGATCTGTATTGGTGAAGAACTTTTAACGAAAGCGTTAGAAGAGAAAGGAATTTTATTAGATGATTTTACGAGCACGGATCGTGATGTGCTTTTAGAGGAACTGGACTTAGGAACAAAAGAAGAGCTTCTGATGGGCATTGGTCGTGGTAAATACCCGATGCATTACGTCATTAACCGCTTCTTAGTGAAGCAAGGTTTAGAAGTTGAAATGCATGAAGCGCCGGAAGAAGAGGATGATGGGCTTGAAGTTTCAAGCGATATTATCATCGGTGCTGAAAAGATGAAGACCACGTTAGGTCGTTGTTGCTACCCATTGCCGGGCGAATCGATCATTGGCTATTTAAGCCAACGCCAAGGAATGGTGATTCATCAAGTTGATTGTGCGAATGTTGAGAATTATAAAAAACAGGCAGATCGTTGGATTCCTCTGGCTTGGAGTAAGAAAGCACAAGGCGATTTCCCTGTACAATTAACGTTAATTGCGAAAAATCGCCGTGGTGCGATTGCCTCAGTGAGTGCGAAAGTGACGGAGATGAATCTCGATTTTGGAGAGTTTATGTCTGAGCCAATGAGTGATGATCTGGTGAGAATTCGCTTTGTGGTAGATGTGGAAGATCGTAAACATCTAGCCGATATTATGCGTGAGATTCGATTATTACCACTTGTTGAGCGTGTCTCAAGACGTTAGAAGTTTTTTCTTAAGCTCATAAGATATTAATTAGGAACCTTTAAACAGAAGATTGTTTAAAGGTTTTTTTATGGCTGGAGAGAATGTTTGCTCATTTTTATAAACCTTTTGGGAATGATGATTGCCACGATTCTTAAACTGAAATGGCTATCGGTATTGAGATCGGGACAATTGCGAGATAAGCGATATGTATCAGCTCATCATTTATAGAGTATCGTTATAATAGTTCGGCATTGGCTCTACTTATGTTGCGCATTTTTGATGAGCAGATTAATCTAACGACATTCAATATTCATTTTTAAAGAGAGAATTTTCTTATGGCAAACTCACAACCTTTAGCATTTTTAGGCGGATTAACGGCTGAAGAATTTTTAACGGAATATTGGCAAAAAAAACCATTGTTCGTCAAAAATGCTTTTCCAGATTTTGAAGATCCCATTTCAGCAGATGAGATTGCCGGTCTTGCTTTTGAAGAGTTCATTCCTTCGCGCTTTATTTTTGAATCTGGCGGTGATCGACCTTGGCAGCTAAAAATGGGGCCAGCAACGGAAGAAGATTTTGCCACTTTGAAAGAAAAAAAATGGATGTTGGTGGTAAATGATGTGGAGAAAAATCTTCCCGAACTAAAAGCAATGACGGCGCCGTTTCAATTTATCTCTCATTGGCGTTTGGATGATTTACAGGTCAGTTTAGGTGAAGATGAAGGGAATGTCGGCGCGCATTGGGACGATTATGATGTTTTCTTGATTCAAGGAATGGGTCAGAAAAAATGGCAAATTAGTGATGCGCCAGTATCTGAAGATGATTTCATGAAAGGGGTTGATATTCGTCTAATTGAGAATTTTAAAGCAGACGAAGAGTGGATTGTTGAGCCCGGAGATATGCTCTATTTGCCACCAAGAATCGGGCATTATGGTGTCAATATTGGTCGCAGCGTAACATGGTCAGTTGGATTTAGAGCGCCTAAGCATCAAGAGATGTTCCGAGATTTTATTGAGATGAAATTTGATGATATTGCCGAAGATGCGCGTTATAGCGATCCTGATCTGCAGGTGTCTGAAAATTATGGTGAATTGAGCGATCAAGCGCTGGATCGTGTGGTGAAAGTGATTCAAGAGGGGGTATTAACAAACCGTGATGAGATTGCTAAATGGTTTGGGGAATTTATGACAGAACCGAAGATGTATCAATCGCCGGAATTATTGGAAGAGAAATTATCTGCCGCAGAGCTTGTCGAATTCTTAGATGCCGGTGGCGCATTAGAAGTTCATCCTGGTTTGAGTTTGATTCATCGTCAAATTGGTGATTCTTATTATCTTTTTGCCGGTGGGAAATCTTATCAATTGCCGGTTGAGCAGTCAGGGTTGATCGAGTTAATTGTTAATTCTGAGTTTTTAGAGTTTGATGATGTAGAAGATTATTTAGAAGCTGAAGAAACATCGTTATTGATTGTACAACTTCTGAATGAAGGCGTATTGATGATGGGAGAGGAAGAATAGATCGATGAAACAGATGATGCAAAGAGTGAGTGCCGGGATTTTATTGTTATCAGCATTGTTAATGGTAAGTGCAACGGCGAATACGGCTGTGAGCATGAATGCTGATCTAGAGGAATTTCAGCAAGAGAAGGAAGGGGTTGTGAAACCGTCTTTTGGTATGGCGCCGGAGTCAGGATTGCGAGAAGGAGAGATGCGAATTGCTGAACAGCCAATTATTGTGGAATTGGCTTTAGATGACTATTCACAGGCAAAAGGCTTGATGTTTCGAGAAAGTATGCCGGAAAATTCAGGGATGCTCTTTATGTTTGCACAAACGCAGCCCTTAGCTTTTTGGATGAAAAACACCTTAATTCCTCTGGATATTATTTACATTACAGAAGTTGGTGATATCGTGCATATCGTGACGGCAGAGCCTTGTAAAATTCGTAATTGCCCTTCTTATCCTTCGGTAGATCCTGCGAAATACGTATTAGAGCTGAACGCTGGTCGTGCAAAAGCGCTAGGCTTGAAGATTGGCGATAATATTCGTTGGTCGTGGAAATAGAATTGATTCAAATTGTGTGATGGAAATAGTGTGGTGTTTTTAGAGGAATCATACTATAATGCCGGCATTAAATGCTGTCATCGCCATTGGCACTATTTATATTATTTTGGAGTTTTAAATTATGTTAACAGTAGAGAAAAAAGCAGAAATCGTTAAAGATTTTGGTCGTGGCGCTAACGACACAGGTTCACCAGAAGTGCAAGTTGCACTTTTAACTTTCAACATTAATGCGCTTCAAGCACATTTTGCTGAAAACAAGAAAGATCACCACTCACGTCGCGGTCTTTTACAAATGGTTAACAAGCGTCGTAAGTTACTTGCGTACTTAAGATCAGTAGATTTGGGTCGTTACCAAGATCTTATCGATCGTTTATCATTACGTCGTTAATTGATAAAGATGCCATTTCTCGTACATGTTTCTAAGCGTATAATCTGTGCGATAGGTGATGTGTACCTGTAAATCGAGCCCTCGCATTTTATGCGAGGGTTTTTTGTACTTTCTTTAAATAAAGGTTTCTGTAGGGGCACTGTTTTATTGTTGGTCATTGATTGTTTTCGAGCAATAAAACAGTTCCCTTAGATTCTATAGTTCTTTATTTAAAGATCCTTAAGCAGAAGAAAGAGGAAAATTATGAAATTAGAACCAATCGTTCAAGAGTTTATTTATGGTGGTCGTAAAGTTACGATCGAAACAGCAGAAATTGCACGTCAAGCGACAGCAGCGGTAATGGTAGATATCGAAGGCACAACCGTATTCGTATCTGTGGTTGCATCAAAAAATGCAGATCCAAGCCGTGACTTCTTCCCATTGACGGTAGATTATCAAGAAAAAACTTACGCAGCAGGTAAAATCCCAGGGGGGTTCTTCCGTCGGGAAGGTCGCCCTTCTGAGTTAGAGATTTTAACATCACGTCTAATTGACCGTCCTGTTCGTCCACTTTTCCACGAAGCATTTACAAATGAAGTGCAAATCGTGGCAACCGTTGTGTCAATTAACCCAGAAATCAGTGCAGATATCGTGGCATTAATTGGAGCGTCAGCAGCGCTTTCAATCGCAAACCTTCCATTTAATGGTCCTTTAGGTGCGGCGCGTGTGGGTTATAAAGACGGTGCTTATATCATCAACCCAACGAAGACAGAACTTGAAACTTCAGACCTTGATTTAGTTGTTGCCGGTACTGAAGGTGCGGTATTAATGGTTGAGTCAGAGGCAAATCTTCTCTCTGAAGATGTGATGCTTGGTGCGGTTATGTTTGGTCATAATGAATTCCAAGTTGTGATTAACAACATTAAAGAATTAGCGGCAAAAGTGGGTAATGACGCGTTCCCATTTGAAGCACCAGAAGCAAATATTGCACTTCAAACAGCGGTTGCTGATATCGTTCGTGCGGACTTAGAAGCGGCATTTAAATTAACGGTTAAACAAGAGCGTAGCGGTGCTATTAGCGCAGCACGTGATAAGGCGGTAACCGCATTAGTTTCAGATGATGCAGATAGCTTTACGGCAGCAGAAGTAACGGCAGAAGTGGGTCGTATTAGTTCAGATATCGTGCGTAGCCAAATTATTAATGGTCAGCCTCGTATTGATGGTCGTGATACGACAACTGTTCGTCCGATCGTTTCACGTGTTGGCGTGTTAAAACGTACGCATGGTTCTGCACTTTTCACACGTGGTGAAACGCAAGCATTAGTGGTGGCAACACTTGGTACTGAGCGTGATGCACAGATCATTGATGCGCTTTCTGGTGAATATAAAGAAAACTTTATGCTTCATTACAACTTCCCTCCGTACTCAGTTGGAGAGACAGGCCGTGTTGGTTCACCAAAACGTCGTGAAATCGGTCATGGTAATCTTGCAAAACGTGGTGTTTCAGCGGTTCTTCCAGATATGGAAGCTTATCCTTACACTATTCGTGTGGTATCTGAAATCACTGAATCAAACGGTTCAAGCTCAATGGCATCTGTTTGCGGAAGTTCACTGGCATTGATGGATGCGGGTGTTCCACTTAAAGCACCAGTTGCCGGTATTGCAATGGGTTTAATTAAGGAAGACGAGAAATACGCAGTTCTTACAGATATCTTAGGTGATGAAGACCATCTTGGTGATATGGACTTTAAAGTAGCTGGTACGAAAGATGGTATTACTGCGCTTCAAATGGATATCAAAATTGACGGTATCACTAAAGAAATTATGGAAACGGCACTTTCACAAGCGAAAGTAGCAAGACTTCATATCCTTGATGAAATGAATGCAGTGATCAGTGAATCACGTGAGTCGATCTCTGAGTTTGCACCACGTATTACAACGATTCGTATCAACCCAGATAAGATTCGTGATGTCATCGGTAAAGGTGGTGTCACCATTCGTGCAATTACGGAAGAAACTGGCGCGATTATCGAAATCGAAGATAGTGGTGAAGTACGTATTTCTGCTGTCAACAATGATCAAGCGGAAGCTGCTAAAAAACGTATCGAAGAGATTACTTCAGATATCGAAATTGGTTCAGTATATGAAGCGCCAGTTGTGCGTATCATGGACTTCGGTGCTTTCGTTAACTTACGTCCAGGTCAAGATGGAATGGTTCACGTTTCGCAAATCCCTTCAGAAGAGCGTATCTCTAACGTGGGTGATCACTTGAGTGTGGGTCAAGTAGTTAAAGTGAAAGTACTTGAAATTGATCGTCAAGGTCGTATTCGTTTAACGATGAAAGATGTTGAATAATCGGATGATATCCCTGTAAAACGGAGATATTACGAATATTAAAAATCCCTCAGAGGCAGACTCTGGGGGATTTTTTTATGGTTTTGGGGTTTAACGTCTTGGCAATGATTGAAAACTTTCTGATATTAGAATGACGGCATCAATTATGGAGTTGCCCGTACAAATAGTTTGGCAAAGCGACGCACAATTGGTAAAAGGATTAAAACTGATGGGAATGCTACCATCCAAGAGAGCATCCAAGCAATACACCAAGCTTTGAATTCAAATCCGGAAAGTCCGATATTCATGAGCGTGCTGACGCAAGAAACGATGCATGACATGCTCAGCGAGAGGAAAAAAGGAATGATAATATGGAGCATTCTTGGGTGAAATTTAAAGCGATCAAATTTACGAGTCATAGGTTCCCTAGGTGATATTTATTATATTTAAAAATATATTGATTGGTAATATAGTCGAAACATGAAGGTGACGTCAACATCGTGGTTTTTACCTGTTGAATGTGATCTTCATCATCGACATTTGGTATTTATTTTTTATGATCAGTATTGAACTATAATCAGCTTCTATATTAAATAATTCGGTATAATATGCCTATCTTTTATTCTTTTGAATTGTGGGTATCGATATAATTTATGAATACTCGTCATCTAGAAGCTTTCTATGCGGTGATGGTTTGTGGCTCGATTTCTCGAGCAGCAGATATGCTGCATATTTCTCAGCCAGCAGTAAGTAAAACCTTAAAACATGCAGAAATGCGGTTAGGATATCTGCTTTTTGAGCGTACACGTGGGCGATTAGTGCCGACAAAAGAAGCGCTATTACTCTATGATAAGGCACAAAATGTCTATCAGGAGCTCAATGATTTTCAGCTGATGGCAGAGAATTTGGCAGAAAAGCCCCAAGGTACATTAGCCTTTGGCTGTTTGCCGAGTTTAGGATTGAGCCTTGTGCCGGAAGTGACGAAGATGTTTTTGGCGAAAAATCCGCATGCAAAAATTGATGTTAGTACTTATCATACAGATGAGCTGCTGCACTTATTAAATCGTTATCAATTAGATTTTGCAATTAGTTTTAAACCGATTAAAGAGCAGGGTATTAGCTCAATCCCTTTGGCAAAGATTCCGTTAGTCTATTTAGATGCTGCACCACAAGCAAAGTCAGGCGCCGTCAGCATTGATAAGATCGATGATGGAAGATGGATTAATCCGGGAGCTGATTCTCTATCGATGATGATCCACCAATATCGAACATTTAAAACGACACAATTGAATGTCCATACTTATTATATGGCGGCAGAATTTGTAAAACGCGGGGTCGGTTGTACGATCAGTGATCTTTTTTCTGCGGCAGAAGTGCTGCCTTTCTCGATGATTTATCCTTTGAAAGAGCCGATGATGCTAGATCTTTGCATTTTGTATCAATCAGAACGCCCACTTCGTAAAATATCACAAGATTATCAGAAGCTTGTACAAAAATACCTTCATAAAAAGCTAAAAGAGTATAACCAAAAGTTATATCAAGCCAACTAAAAGTCAATTGAGTGTTACTGCTAAAAAGGCTTAAATAGCTCTTACCGAGCTTAGAGGTTGAAAATAATAAAAGATGGCAAAATATATCACTGTTGTAGGTGGAGGAGCAATTGGCCTATCGACAGCATTAGCACTGATTCTAAAAGGTGCTTATGTAACTCTCATAGATGCTGAAGATGCCGTTGGACAAGGCGCTAGCTTTGCAAACGGAGGTCAACTAAGTTATCGGTATGTATCACCCCTTGCGGATAAAGGCGTTATCTGGCAAGGATTAAAATGGATGGGGAAGATCGATTCCCCGCTCAACTTACGGATAGAGCCGTCACTTCTTCAGTGGCAATGGCTCTTACGTTTCCTAACAGCGTGCAATGCGCGAAGAAATCAAGAAAACACACACAATATATTAAGACTTTCACTCCTAAGCCAGAAGACATTGAACTTCTGGCGAAAGTCTATTCTTTCCGAAGATTTTGATTGGAAACGATCTGGCAAGATGATTATTCATCGCTCACAGATGGATTTTGATGATGCTGCAGCGAAGATCGATCCTGAATTTCAGGAATGTTTAACGCCATTCGAAGCATGTCGTTTAGAACCGGCATTAAAAGCGATTGAAGAGGAATTAAAAGGGGCAATTTACGCTCCGAGCGATGAAACGGCAGATGCACATCGGTATTGCTTATCATTATTGGCTTATCTGCAGAAACAAGAGCGCTTTACGTTACGTACAAGTTGCCGTGTCCATGAAGTGGTTGAGCAGAGTGGGAAAGTGGCAAAACTAGTTACAAACCAAGGAGAGGTTCTGGTTGATCATTTGGTGATTGCGGCGGGTAATGGTTGCCGTGAATTATTAAAACCTTTGAAGATTAAATTGTCGATCTATCCGTTAAAAGGTTATAGCTTAACGCTGCCTTTTCCAGAAAAACAGGGGATTGTGCCGGAGATTTCAGTCACGGATTTTGCGCATAAAACGGTTTACGCGAAGCTAGGAAATAAACTTCGTATTGCGGCAATGGTCGATATCGGTTATGGCAAACAAGGGATTCGCCCGAAACGCATTGCGGCATTAAAAAGAAGTGTCGCGCAGACATTTCCGGAGTTAATGGGAATCGAGAATGCATTAGAATGGAGCGGACTTCGCCCATCAACGCCGGAAGGTCCACCGATTTTGGGTCGTACACCAATCAAAAATCTCTGGCTAAATGTCGGACACGGTAGCTTAGGATTTACCTTAGCTGCAGGAAGTGCCGAAGTGATTGCTGATTTAATTACGGATCATCGCTCAATGATCAATTTAGAAGGATTAACCTTAAATTAATGTTTGCTACGCGCTGGGGTAAGAAAAGTCACTGTATCGCTTTTCGGATATGATACTGTTTTAGCATTGGCTCAATTGGGGCATTTCATCAATATCAATTACGAAGAGAGGATTTTATGATTAAAAGAGATTTTACGGGTCATCGTTTAGCGAATTTTGTCACTTATAATGGAGTGACTTACTTATCAGGGCAAGTGCCGACAACGATGGAAGAAAATATTACATTACAGACCGAAGAAGTGTTGGCAAAGATCGATGAACTCTTGGAAAAAGCCGGTAGTTGTAAGGAAAATATACTTTCAGCGCAGATTTGGTTGAAAGATATGGCACAAGACTTTGCGGTATTTAATGAGATTTGGGAAGCTTGGATTGGCGATAATGAACCACCAGCGAGAGCAGCTGTAGAAGCAAATATGGCGCGTCCACATGTTTTGGTTGAAATTATGGTCACGGCGGCGGTTCGATTTTAATATCGCGCATCAACCATTAAGGTTTCAGTGATGAAGATGATTTTTTCTCTTAAAAAGCACGTTTTACCGTGCTTTTTTGGCATTACGATCCAGGTTTTTAAGCCAAAATAACTATAATAAATAGGAATGAATCATAAAATTTGGTTATTTATAGGTTATCAGTTAGTTTTTATCAGAATATATTATATTTTATCAATTGTTAGATATGTATTGGATAATGATCATGCTATGATATTGCGGTTAATCCTCTCTTTTATTATGCGGAATCTCGGATAGAAACGTATGCAAAATATTAAAACGACTATTGCTATTATTGTTGGCATCATCATCTTGTTGATTGGAACTTTATTTTATATTTCTCGACATAAACCCGAGCTAGTGATTCAGGGAGAGGTTGCGGCAAATCGTGTCGATATCTCTGTTCGTGTTCAAGGTCGAGCGGTTGATTTGACAGCAGATATCGGAGATAGCGTGAAAAAGGGCGATCTCTTATTGCAGCTTGAAAGTCCGGCATTAGAAGGACAACTTGCAACTTCGGAAGCACAATATAAGGTCGCTGTTGCAAATCGTGATGTGGTGTATAGTACACGTCCGGAAACGATTGAAGCGATGCGCGCGCAATATGAGAAAGCGGAAGCCGATCTTTTGTTGGCAAAGAGTAACTTAGATCGAATGGAAGGTGCTGCACCACGCGGTGGTGTCTCACAACAAAACCTAGATGTTGCGAGAAACTCCTTCTCATCTGCAATGGAAGCAGCTGCGGCATCAAAAGCGAATTATGAATTAGCTGTAAGCGGCAGTAGTTCAGAGCAGAAAAAATTAGCAGATGCACAAGTAGAGCAAGCGCTTGCGGCATTTAATCAAGTGAAGTCAGATTACGAAGCGCTTACTGTAAAAGCACCATCATCCGGACAAGTTACCGTGCGTGTTGCTGAAGTAGGGCAGCTTTACAATCCCGGAACTCCGCTCTATTCGATTGTAGATATGGGAAATTTATGGCTCACTTTTAATATTCGTGAAGATTATCTTAACTATGCGGCGGTGGGCGATCATTTCTCTATTTTTGTCCCAGCATTAAAACAGAATATTGAGGTTGAAATCCAAGCGATTAATCCGTTAGGTCAGTTCGCTAACTGGCATGCGACGAAAGCAACGGGAGATTTTGATTTAAGAACATTTGAAGTTCGCGCAAAACCCATACAGCAAGAAGCAGGATTATTGCCGGGAATGAGCGTGATTGCAGATTGGAAATCTCGTCGTCGTAGTGAATAATTGAGAAGGGATCATGATGAATCATCGTGTTACGCTAGATCAAATCAAAGCGCACTACTTCTCTTTGCTATTTAGAGAAGTTCGATTGCTGTTGCGCGATAAAACACTCTTTTTTGCACTCTTTTGTTATCCCCTTTTAGTGGTCATTTTCTATAGCGCGTTATTATCGCAAGGATCTATTCAGCAAGTGCCGATCTCGATTGTGGATTTAGATCGAACGGTGGCTTCGCGTGCACTCATTCAGAATATTGCCGCAACGCCGGAAATCATGATTGAGAAACGAGATAACTCTTTACATGATGCGAAGCAATCGATGTTATCTGGTGATGTTTACGGCATTTTATTAATTCCTAATGATTTTGAGAAACAGTTGTTAGGAAATCTGTCACCAGAAGTAACGGCATTTTATAACAACCAATACATGTCTCTCGGAAGTGCCCTGCAGAGTGGTTTTGTCAAGACCTTGACGAGCGTTGTTGCAGATTATCAAACAGAAACGATGTTAAGCCAAGGATATGCGCGAGCGATCGCCAAAGAACAGCTTGCGCCGTTAAAACTGGAAACGCATACGGTTTTTAATCCGACGTTAAATTATAACTACACTTTAACGAATGGCATTGTGCCGACGTTACTGCAGATTTTGATTATGATGACGATGGTTTATACCATCACGCGTGATAAAGATAAATCGGGTGGGATTGCCGTACCGATTGCGATGGCGAATGGCAGTTTTGTGCGGTACTTGGTCAATAAAATTTTACCGTATCTTTTGTGGTTTTTAGTAGTACATATGATTCTAGATGCGGTGTTAATCCTCTTTTTTGATCTGCCGGTACGAGGATCATTAACTATTTTATATGTAGGCACTGCATTGTTTATTGTGTCTGCACAATTATGGGCGATGATTTTTGCTTTATGGCTTCCGAAGAAAGTGCTTAATTATGGTGCCGCGAGTAGTTTTTCATCGCCGGCGTTTGGTTTTATTGGACTCTTTTTCCCCAGAATAGCGATGAGTTGGTACGCTTATGCGTGGGGCGCAATTTTACCAATTACTTGGTATTCAGAAATTCGTTTAGATCAAACTATTCGAGGACATGAATTGCCTTATAACTTGGAACCTTTATTGTGGTTAGTGTTGATTGGTTTAGTAACCTTTGTGGTTGTAGTATTGAGAATGTGGATGTTAAATAAGGGGGCAAAACGTGTTTAAAACGATGATAAAAGTCTTCTTATATGAGCTCTTGAATATCTTTAAAGTGGATGCATTACTCAGTATTTTAGTATCGGGCGCAGTGCTCTACTTCTTCTATTATCCAGTTCCATACGATAATGAGGAAGTGCGTGAAGCACCAACCGTAGTGGTTGATCAAGATAACTCTGTGATGAGTAAAGCGTTAATTCGTCAACTTAATGCAACGGATAGTATCAATATTGTCTCTCAAGTTGAGACGATGGATGAAGCCGAACATTTAATGCGTAATCGAGAAGTCTATGGCATTTTTTGGATTCCTTTTGATTTCGAGCAAAATGTATTGGCTGGCAGATCAGGTGCATTATCTTATTATGGTGATGCGAGTTATGTGATTATTTACAGTAAAGTTACTTCCGCAGTGCAGTCAGTCGTTCAAACATTAAGTCAGGAAATCGGGGCTGCTCGGCAGATAGAGTTAGGGGTTGATCCGGCAATTGCATTAGGGAATAGTGCACCGATTACACCGGTGATTGTGCCACTTTATAATCCTCAAAATGGGTATGCAACGTATGTTGTACCGCCGGTTTATGTGTTGATTGTTTATCAATGTCTGTTATTAGCCGCGGTGATTTCAATGATTTTAGGTCGGCGTTCGGCATTTGATAAATCTTTAGTAACGGATACGCGAGTTTCTCCTCTAACTGTTGCTTATTGTGTCTTGATCGGAAAGTGGTTGGCGTATTTGTTGGTAAGTTTAACGGTATTTATCGCTTATATGGGATTAACACCAATCTTTTATCAGTTACCGTTTCATGGTTCGATTCCAAATTTACTATTTTTTGGTGTCATTTTCCTATCCGGTACGATTTTCTTAGGAATTTTCTTCGGACACTTTTTCCGTAAGTTTGATGCGGTATTCTTGATCATTATGCCATCAAGTATGTTGCTATTCTTTCTATCCGGCATGAGTTGGCCTAAAGCGATGATTCCAGATGCTCTAAATTTCTTTACTTATCTCTTTCCCATCTTCCCAGGAATCACGAGCATGATTACCTTAAATCAGATGGATGGTGGATTGGTGAATATTCGTCCGGAACTCATTCAATTAATAGCAATGATGGGGATTTATAGTTTATTGGCGTTAGCGACGTTATATCGCTATTATCGTCAGCTTCAAGGTGAGGTATTGTCATCTGAATCTTCTACGGCGATCAAAAGCAAGAATGCTTCAGTACCGACAAGCTCGGAATCTTAATGGGAATTGACAAAAGATGAGAAAAGCACATTTTGGATGTGCTTTTTTTTTGGTTGCAAAATTCTCTTTTTAATCTTTACTAGTCGTTAAAACCATTGTTCTTAAACTGAAACAACGATGCTAATTACGTGCCGATGATGATTGTGAATCTTCTTTCGATAAAAAGGGATGGTAGATTTTGATCAGTTGCATATTATCAGTTATAGATGTTGATATGATCGGTTTATTGCCGGCAATAAAGAAGCTGAAAGAAATCTTTCAGCTTTGAATATGATTGAGTAGGTTATCAATTATTTTACTTTAGAGAAACCTGATTGCTCAAGAAGTGTACCTGTTGCTTTGAAGCTAATGCCTTGTGAAGGATCGCCATCAAATGCTGAACCTGGAAGTTCTGCTAATTTTTTAAGATCTGCTTTAGAAAGATCAACTTCGATGCTCTCTTTTGCAGAAGTATCACCATAAACCATTGAGTATGTTACACCTTCAAGTGCTGCATAATCAGTGTTATTTGTGATTTCAGCAAGAATTGCTTTTGCTTGATCGGCATCTGTTGCACCGATTGCTGAGTACTCAATGGTGCTGTTAGTTGTTTGTTTTACAACTTTATCATCTTCACCATAAAGCGTCATTTGGATTGAAACGCCAGGTTGGTTAAGCTCATAAGTTGCAACTTCTTGTTCAACAACTACAGGTGCCGCTGCCTTGTCATCGCCACATGCTGCAACTGCTGCTGCTAAGAAAAGACCAAGACCTAATTTAATAATTTTATTCATAATATTAATATCCGTACCTTATAACAAGGGAATTAAAAAAACGATAATAGAACCGAAATGTATAGAATTCTATAAGTGCCCCATTTTATATAACAATGTATGATAGCGCTATGATAATTCTAAAAAATAATGATTTAATAAGCGTTATTTGTCGAAGCTGTCGTTCAGGTAGTAATAATATCAATGAGATAAGCTGTCGTTCAGGTAGTAATAATATCAATGAGATAAGCTGTTAGTAATAAGAGGTTAAGAGTGAGTGATGCCGTGCTTCCGTGGTTGCAAAGTCCTAAATTGTCGTTAAATAGTGTTAATTATGATGATATTGCGCTGGACTATGATGTGATCGTGATAGGCGCGGGCATTGCCGGTAGTTGTGCGGCATTTAAGCTAGCAGAAGCAGGCTTTCGTGTGGCGGTTTTTGAGAAAGAAGCAGAAGCAGCACAAGCAGGATCAGGTAATCAACAAGGGATGCTTTATTTGAAGTTATCACCGAGTTTAACGTATCAGAATGACCTATTAATTCTAGGGTTTGAGCAGACCTTACAATTACTACAGCAGTTAACGCAGCAAGGATTATTAACAAAAGGTACAGATTGGGATGATTGCGGTTTGATTCAGTTGTCCAAATCGGAGAAAAAGCGAGAAAAGCAGTCTGAGTTAGCTCAGATCTATCCGCAAGAGCTGCTTTATAGCATTAATCAAGCGGAAGCCAGTCTGATTGCCGGCGCAGAATTAACCTCTGGCGGGCTCTTTTTTCCAAGGTCAGGTTGGGTTTCACCGCAAGCTTTTGTCAAAGCACTCTTAAGTCATTCGAATATTGATTTTAAAGCGCTTCATCCTGTTACACAGATTGAGTCAGTACATCTATCGCCGGAAAGCCCACTGTGGCAAGTGATGGTTGATCAGCATCGTTATGCGGCAAAAGTCGTGATATTAGCAATGGCAGATCGGGTGACGGAGTTGGCACAATGTGACTCGATTCCTTTTACGGTGGTTCGTGGGCAAACGACTACCGCGAAGGGGAATGCCGGATTATCTGTTGTTGTAAGCGGAGAGGGATATATTGCGCCATCGAAATTGATCAATGGCGTGATGCAAACAACTTTTGGCGCAACATTTCACCGGCATCAGCCAGCAGGGAATCCCACGGCTTCAGAACATGTAGAAAATATTGAGATGCTACAGATGAGTTCGCCGGCAATTGTGGAGCGGTTACAACTAGACAGTGATCATCATAATTTTGAGAACTCCATCGGCTTTCAATCATTAGAAGGAAGAGCGTCCACAAGAGCGAGCGCGATGGGCTCAATCCCGATTGTCGGACCAATTGCCAATCGAGAGCGATTTTTAGAGCGATTCCAAGTCATTCGATTAGATGCAAAAGCGATTCCAGAGGCAGAAGTTCCTTGGGAATTAGGATTGTATTTGACTACAGCACATGGTTCTCGCGGAATGATTACGGCATCGATTGCAGCGGATATTCTGCGGCAGTATATCGTGGATGAATTAGTGGAGAAAGACACAAATATCGATCTTAGAGCCAATTCGTTCAAGAGTTACTCACAAGAGTTGTTGTCTGCATTACATCCTAATCGCTTCTATTATCGAGAATTGCGTTTTAATCAATAACATCAGGAATCGGCTTCTTATGAGTTGGTGGGAAATGGCTAGTCGTTTCACATTAACGATGATGGTGGAATTTCTTAAGCAAACAAATAAATGAATGATAGATATCTGAGTACTTGTGGAATATGCGTAATCAATTATGGTTGTGGCACATTTAGAAGAATTTGGTGGATATCTTGCCAATCTTGTTGATAATTAATAGGGGAGAAAAATAGGCTGCCTTTAAACCCTTGCTGCATTGCTTCTGGGAATTGATAGGCAAAGAAGCAGCTTTTGATGTTCTCCGTTAAACTTGGTGCTAGATTATGTGCATATGAAAATGCCGCAGAAGGAAAGGTTTGGCTTTGGTAGATGATTTTAAAATCATCAGCATCGACTTCTTGATATTGAATCATGCGATTAAGAATTTCTGTCGTCGTTGTTGCCGCATCATAATCGCCAGATTTTACGCCTAAAATGGATTGATCATGTTTGCCAGAAAAGCGTATCGTGTAATCTACTCCCGGAATTAACCCTTCTGCCGGAAATAGTGCTAAAGCGCCTAAATGACCAGTGAGTGATGTGGGATTTGAGTGAGCAACGCGGCGATTTTTGAGATCAGATAATGTGTGATAATTGCTATCGCTACGGACGATGACAATTAAATTTGCACCGACCAATCCTTGCTCATTGGCCTGTGTCGCAAAGGGAACAGCACCGGCATTATTAACGGCGCTGATTAAACTGCCTGTGGAGAATCCAGCAAGATGAATCCGTCCTGCACGCATTGCTGCGATTTCTGCTTCATTGCTTTGCATCGGATAAAAGATCACACGGCGTTGTAAGCAAGTTTCAAGATAATCAATAAAGGGATTAAATATGTTGGCAGTTGTGATGTAATCTTCAAATGGTGCAAATGAGATAATCAGTGTTTTAGGGTCGATCCATTGAGATGAGTCTTTAGGTAGATCCGCGATAAGGTCATAATCACGATCACAATAAGGCTCTGAAAGCGTGCCGCGATCGCATGTTGCGCCATTTGCAAAATGGTGACCAAATACCAACAATGATAGGGCAATGCTAATGCGGATGAATGACATAAATCCTGAACCTTTTTAGGATATTGTTGAAATAATATCCAGCAATATAATAACAAGCGACAATGTTATCAAATTTTATACATAAATTTACAGTTTAATCAGGTATTTACGTTAGCATTTTGATAGTCAATGAATTGATAAATGATGATTTTTCACAATAAAAACATGCTGACGAGATTATCAATCTTGTATCTGCAGTTATTGGTGCAATCGGTTTTAAATGGCCGAATTAAAACGGTTTTTTAGAGTTAATGTCCGGTAGAGGAGAATTTCGGAGAATTTCCCTTGGAACCTGCCACTGCTCCTTGTAATTCACTGGCAAAAAACGATCGGTGTTGAGATATGCATTACGCATCGTCTTACTAAAGTTAAAACTCGCAAAGCAAGCTCTAAGCTCTTCCTGTAATTGTGGCATTAATGTATTTTTATAACTAAATGCCGATGCGGGTAATGGCCCATATTCAAAAATGATACGGTAATCTGAGCGTTTAATTTCTTGACGATCAATCATTCGTCCAAATATTTCTGAGGTGATTGCTGCGGCTTGGTAATCTCCGGATTTCACTCCCAAGATGGATAGATAATGTTTATTTGTAAAGATCACTTGGTAATCTTCATCTGGAATAATGCCTTCTTTGGGGAAAATAGTTAAAGGCAGTAGATGACCAGTAATCGAATATTTATTGGCATGGGCAACGCGAGAGCCTTTTAAATGCACTAATGATTGATAAGGGCTATCGGCTCTGACAAGTACTAGTAATTGTGTGGATCGGACACCATCATGATCTCCTTTTGCGGCGAAGGGCACCGCACCGGCATGATTCACTGCCGAGATCATGGTTCCAGATGAAAAGCTTGCGACATTGATTCTGCCAGCTTTCATAGCTTCGACTTCCGTTTCATTGCTATGGCTTGGATAGAAAATTACTGTGCGATTGAGACATAATTCAAGATATTGAAAGAGATCTGAAAATGATTCATTGTACGCGATCGGATCCTCCGCTGGAGGGATGGAAATAATGAGCGGATTAGGATCAATCCACTCATCTCTCTGTAAAGATTGTAAATGATTTGGAATCACTATTTTTCAAGAATAGTCGCTTTAATTTGTTTTATCAAATTTGTAATGACGATCTAATGAGCCGATTAACGGCTCATACGGTAATCCACAAACTCATCGATATCCTCTAATCGTTGCATAAAAGGATTCGTTTTGAGCTGTGAGGCCAGTGTAGCTGTTGCCGTAGGACCATAGGCATGACCAGTGTGAATCGTTACATGATGGGGGACTTCATCTTTTAAACGATTGAGCGAATGAAAGAGCGCTTCAGGATCGGATCCGGTAATATCTGCGCGTCCTGCGCCATCGACGAAAAGGGTATCGCCGGTCAAGATATCGTTAGAGAAGAGAAAGCAGATCGAACCCGAGCTATGACCTGGCGTGTGAATGATTCGAACCCGTTCACCGGCAAAATCTAACTCATCATGATCATGAAGTGGGATCACATCCTCAGGTAATTCTCTAAACGCCGGCGGCAGATCCCCTTTTGGGTAGGAGTTAATGAAGTCAATCTCAACATCGGATGCATAAACGGGAACTGGGTAGTGATCACGGAGCGCTTTGACGGCGCTGACATGATCATGATGCCCGTGAGTTAGCCAGATTGCGACCGGCGTGACATTGAGCTCCTCAATACGTTCTAGGAAGTAATCTTCATTCCATGCGGGATCGACAATGATCGCTTCGCCGGTTTCTAGATCTTCGATGATATGACTAAAATTTTCATATCTCTCATATACTTCGGAATGAATTTTATATCTTGGGTTCATTGTCATTTCCTCTGCTCATGGTTAAGTAAAAATAAATGTTAATTTTGACGAAAAACTGGGGAAATTACCGATTAAATCGTCGTTCGTATTATTGTTTTCTTAATTCTACTGTACACGATAAGCACGAGATTTTGTATGCTTATTCGGTAATTGTTCGTGATCAATATACGCATCAATATGATCTCATTATTTTGGTGTAAAAATCCCAATAGTTGAGGTTTTTAAATCATTGATATGATTCTTAAAAGCATCCATTTTATTTTAGTTATTTAAATGAGATTATATGATAGCGATATAGGCACTAATGATTGTTTGAATTCATTGAATTTGGATCGGATGGCATCATGTTGTGAGAGTTAGAGGGTTGAGCAGAATGTCCATGACCACTGTTTTGCATCTGTTCTAAAATTTGTGTGGGGCTCTGTTCTCCGGCACGAATCTTTTCGGTTTGCTGGCTGACCATTGTCGCGCGTTTTGTCACTTTGTCTTGTGGCGCAATCCAGCCTAAATAATAGATTGCCATAATGAGGACGATAATGCCGGCAATCATACGAACGCCTTTCTTGGCAAAAAAATGGCCGATAAAAGTACCGAATATAGCGAGCCCAATCATAATTGGTAATGTTCCTAAACCAAAGGCAAACATAATGCCGGCAGATTTTGCCACAGAACCGGCACCCATTGCTACGGCTAAAGGACCATAAACTGCGCCGCAAGGTAGTAATCCCCAGATCATTCCAACGGTATAAGTACCAAGCGCTGTGCGAATCGGGAAGAAGCGTTGGGAAAATTTTTGAAGCGGTTTCCAGATATATTGAAATGGGCGCTCAATAATACCGAGAAATTGCGGCATTCCAAATAACTGCAGTGCGATAAAAATCATGATTACACCGGCAATATAGCGAATAACATATTGAATTATGGTGATATCCGAGACAGAAGCGGCGATTAAACCGCCGATCACCCCGAGTAGCGTATAAGTAGAGATTCGTCCGAGGTTATAGAGAATAGCGGCCGGAATTCGTTTATAAGAGTTATTCATGCCCAAAATGCCAATCACTGGTCCGCACATGCCGACACAGTGAGTTTGCGCAGCAAAACCAATAAAAAATGCGCCAGATAGTAAGGCTAAAAACTCTGCCATGAAAATCATCTCCAAAATAGGGAATTTCCCATATCAATAAACGGCTCGAAGCATGATTATATCGTGATCCTAGCAGAAAGTACTGATTTGGTACGGATAACATGACGATTGTCTGATATTCATTATGATGAGGGCTTTAAATACAGAATTTGGTCATTCTTTGATGGTGGATGCATCGCGGGAGCGAATATTCGCCGGATTTGATCAATCATGTGCCATTAGAGGGATGAGCTTTTTAAGTTGGAAGTGGTGATAAAAATAGATGATAAGGATAATCGGTTATTTTGTCCGAAATAAGGAGATGAAAAAGGGCGAGAAAGATCGCCCTTGATGTTTTTTTACTGCTATTACCGGCATTTAAGGTAGCTATTGATGTGCTCTTTCAATGCCGTATAGTGCATAATATTAATTTAAGGGATAAGCACCGCTGATCCCACAATTTCACGATTTTCCAATGCTTGATGCGCGCGTCCCACTTCGGATAAGGGGAAAGTTTGCTGTAATGAGAGTTGGATATCGCCAGCACTTAAGGCTAAAAACCAACGATCCATGACGGTTTGATAACGCTCTTTGGTTGCTGTGTAAGCGCCGAGATTGGGGCGGGTTAAGAAAAGGCAACCTTTCTCTTGAAGTAATAGCGGAGAAATTGCCGGTGGTGCACCAGAAGCATTGCCGAAAGAAACCATCATGCCGAGGGATTTTAGGCAATCTAATGAGGGGAGAAATGTATCTTTTCCAACGCCATCGTAAACGACATCAACGCCGGCAGGAATGAATTCTCGCACGCGTTTGGCAAAATCTTCTGTACGGTAATTGATCACAAGATCGGCGCCGAGATTTTTCACGACTTCCTCTTTTTCTTGGCTACCAACGGTGGTTATAACGGTTGCACCAAGGGCTTTTGCCCATTGAATCAAAATTTGTCCAACACCGCCGGCGCCGGCATGAATGAGCGCAGTTTGTCCGGCTCTTAATTTGTAGAGATCGAATAGGAGATAGCTTGCCGTACCGCCTCGAACAAGAGAGGATGCAGCTTCTTCATAAGAGATGCTGCTGGGGATTTTAATTAAGCGATCTGTTTTGATATTTCGCTCCGAAGTATAAGCGCCCATAACGCTAGCATACGTCACGCGATCACCGATATTAAAGCCAGTAACATCTTCGCCAACGGCGGTAATGATGCCGGAAGCTTCTTGTCCAATCACGAGTGGTGTATTGAGTTTATAAAGTCCATCACGATGATAAGTATCAATGAAGTTTAGGCCGATGGCTTTCTGTTCGATGCGAACTTCGCCTTTTTGCGGTGGCATTAAGGTGGTGTTTTCTTTGACGAGATTACTGATATCGCCGTGCTGTTGTAAGGTAATTTGATAGCTCATAGGGTTTCTCCTTGGTTATTGATAACTTTTAGTCAATTGTTTTTATAATCATTTTTCTTTCAGAAATAGGTCATTACTGATAACGCGTAGTGTTGTATGACATTTCAAAGAAGTTTTGTGCGGACCTTGAAAAGTCATCCTGTTCTATTGATCTATTTTGCAATAAAGCGTGGCGTTTTTTGCGAGATAAATAATCGCTTTTCGTCATTATGTGGGATTTAAAATGCTTTGGCTATGTTGCGATGAATTGTTTGTTCTTGCGGAAATTGGAAAATTTGTCGGAGAATCAGATCAATTTCAGTGGATATAGGGTAGAATATCGGGGAATTTATTTGTATGTGCAATTGGTCAGACTGATGAGATTGATCAAGTTATCTTAGATAAGGGTTTTAGATATGTCAGGACAATATATCTACACGATGAATCGTGTGAGTAAAGTCGTACCACCGAATAGAGAGATTTTAAAAGATATCTCAATCTCTTTCTTCCCTGGGGCCAAAATTGGTGTGCTCGGGTTAAACGGTGCCGGTAAATCAACATTACTTCGCATTATGGCGGGTGTTGATACGAATATTCAAGGTGAGGCGCGTGTTCAAACAGGAACAAAGATTGGTTACCTAGAACAAGAACCACATTTGAATGAAGCGCTTGATGTTCGCGGAAACTTAGAAGAAGCGATGAGCCATATTAAAAATGCGCAAGCAGAATTAGATGAAGTCTATGCTGCTTATGCAGAACCAGATGCAGACTTTGATGCACTTGCAGCAAAACAAGCTGAGTTAGAAGCGATTTTAGCAAGTTCAGATGGTCATGCGTTAGATCGTCAATTAGAGATTGCGGCAGATGCGCTTCGTTTGCCGCCGATGGATCGTGATGTTGCGACATTATCAGGTGGAGAAAAACGCCGTGTTGCGCTCTGTAAATTACTTCTGTCAAAACCAGATATGTTGTTACTTGATGAACCAACGAACCACTTAGATGCAGAATCTGTCGCATGGCTTGAGCGTTTCTTGCATGATTATCCAGGCACTGTCGTTGCTGTCACGCATGACCGTTACTTCCTTGATAACGTGGCAGGTTGGATTTTAGAGCTCGACCGCGGACGTGGAATTCCATATGAAGGAAATTATTCAAGCTGGCTTGAGCAGAAAAATCGCCGTTTAGAGCAAGAAGCGAAACAAGAAGAGTCGATTGCGAAAGCCATTAAGAAAGAGCTTGAGTGGGTTCGTCAGGGCGTGAAAGGTCGTCAATCAAAATCAAAAGCACGTTTAGCGCGTTTTGAAGAGTTAGAGAGCCAAGAATTCCAAGAGCGTAATGAAACGATGGAAATCTATATTCCACCAGGTCCTCGCTTAGGAGATTTAGTGGTTGAAGCGACGAATGTCTCGAAAGCATTTGGTGAGAAGCTTCTCTATGAAGGATTGAGTTTCAATCTTCCAAAAGGGGGAATTGTAGGCGTTATCGGACCTAATGGTGCCGGTAAATCAACCCTTTTCAAATTGATGACCGGTCAACTTGAAGCAGATGAAGGTGAATTCCGTGTAGGTGAGAGCGTTGAGCTTGCTTATGTAGATCAAAGTCGTGATACGCTTGATGGTTCTAAAACGGTGTGGGAAGAGATCTCCGGCGGCAGTGATATCATCAAAGTCGGTAACTATGAAACGCCATCGCGCGCGTATTGTGGTCGCTTTAACTTTAAAGGCTCGGATCAACAGAAGTTTATTAAAGATCTTTCGGGTGGTGAGCGTAATCGTGTGCATTTGGCGAAAGTACTTCGTTCAGGCGGCAACGTGATTTTACTGGATGAGCCGACGAACGACCTTGATATCGAAACATTACGTGCGCTTGAAGATGCGATTTTAGCATTCGCAGGATGTGTCGTGGTGATTTCGCATGATAGATGGTTCTTAGATAGAATCGCGACTCATATTTTAGCCTTCGAAGGAAATTCTCATGTAGAATGGTTTGAAGGAAACTACGAAGAGTATGAAGCAGATCGCCGTCGCCGTTTAGGAGATGATGCGGATAATCCTCAACGTATTAAATACAAACCGATTTCACGCTAAGGAGAAAGTCATGGCATTAGAACAAACGAAAGTCGAACTTAATAGTGAAGAGTTGCCAATTTGCTGCCCGCCGATTGATGTAGATGCTTGGGGTTATCATCCACGAGTTTATCTTGCACCTAATCAGGATGGAAAAGTGTGTTGTCCGTATTGTAGTACAGAATATATTGTTGAATAACGCATGAAAATATTAGCAGTAGATGCTTCCACAGAAGCATGTTCGGCAGCAGTATATGTCAATGGGGAGATTGTCGAGCGTTTAACGCTCGCACCTCGCAAACATATTGAGTTGTTAATGCCGATGACAAAAGAAGTGGTGGAAGCCGCAGAAATTGAGTTGAGTGAACTTCATGGTTTAGCCTTTTCTGTAGGGCCTGGAAGTTTTGCAGGATTACGAATTGCGTGTGGTTTTGTTCAAGGATTAGGTGCAGGATTAAATATTCCGATTGTACCGGTATCCACGCTGGCGGCATTAGCATATCCTGTTTTGGAAGAAAGTCCAGAAGCGATGGTTATGCCGATGTTAGATGCTAAGATGAATGAAGTCTACTGGGCGATTTATGCATTAGATCAAGATGGTGAGCTTATCATTATTGAAGAAGATCAAGTTGCGTCGCTGGAAGATGTGTATCAGAAGCTTGCGGACAGAGATCTCTCTTTATTAGCTGTAGGTGATGGTTGGACATTAGATGCTGAAGCATTATCGACACTCAATGCGACATTGATTGAGGATCGTCATTATCCAAGGGCTGGGGATATTGCGCTGCTTGCGAAAAAGGATCTTACGAAAGGATTGGGGTTATATGCCGATCAAGTTGCGCCAGTTTATCTTCGCCATAATATTGCGATGACAATTGAAGAACAGAAAGCCTTTCGTGAAAAGAAAGCGAGGGCAGCAGAAGTTTAGTCTCTTCTTTGAAAATTAAATGGTAAAACCCATATTGGAGCTTTCTAATATGGGTTTTGTTTTTTGAAGAGATAGTTTCTCTTTTAACGGTGATGTGCAGCTGGGAGAATGCTTGCATGCTTCTACCAAGCTTGTGCCAGCAGTAGTTATTGCTGTTGTTTTTAAAAGGAAATGATTATAAATCCAGTGGGGCTGTCTAATATAATATGGCGGTTCTTTTTGATGTACGGCTGGAAGCAGGATTGCATGCTTCTACTAATCTTGTGTTAGTAGTTATCACGACTGCTTTTAAACCGAGAGGATTATAAATCCTAAGACATATTAATGATTGACTAGTTGTGATTGCGCAGATTTTGAAATCAAGATGGTGATCATTTGCCAATATCGTCATTTGGGTTTAAAAAGAGCTCTTATACCTGCTGGCGCGGGATTGCTAAAAAAAGTGCAACCATTCTCTCCAGTCAGGCATCAACTTTTAAATAGAATCTTTAATCAGATAGTTTTAAGCTGATTTCATTATTAATAGTTAAAAGATATAAAAAAACCACTTCATTGTTTGAAGTGGTTTTCTGTAACTTACTTTTATAAAGAGATTAGATGGCTAATTTCTCTTTTAAGAAATCCACAATGTTATCAACAGATACCATCGTTGCCTCACTGTCTGTACGAGCCTTGAATTCTACTTCATTATTTTTCAAAGTACGATCACCAATCACAATGCGATATGGAATGCCGATGAGTTCATGGTCGCTAAATGCTTCGCCTGGGCGAACGTTACGATCTTCTAAAAGAACATCAATTCCTAACGTTTTTAGCTCATGATAGAGTTTATCTGTGGTCTCTTTTACGAGTTCAGACTTACCGTAGTTCATCGGAATCATTGAAAGCGTAAATGGTGCGATGGCTTTTGGCCAAATAATGCCGGCATCATCATTACGTTGTTCAATGGCAGCAGCCACAATTCGAGTGACGCCAATGCCGTAACAGCCCATTTGCATAACCGTTGCTTTCCCGTTTTGGTCAAGAACCGTTGCGTTCATTGCTTTCGAATAGCGATCACCGAGTTGGAAAATATGACCTACTTCAATGCCGCGCGCCATCGCAATTTTACCCTTTCCGCATGGGGAAGGATCACCGACTTTGATTTCACGAAGATCCATTACTTCTGGTTCAGGGAAATCACGAGCGATATTAGCGCCAATATAGTGATAGCCTGATTCATTAGCACCGCAACTAAAGTTGCTCATTAATGCTGCTTGTCGGTCAAATACGGTGCGTATTGGTAAGTTTACTGGACCAATCGAGCCTGGCGTTGTGTTTAATTGCTCTAAAATCTCTGCATCAGAGGCAAATTCTAATGGTGTTTTGAAAAGACCACTATTTTCTGCTTTCACCTCATTAAGCTCATGATCACCACGTAAACAAACGGCGATCAGCTCATCTTTCACCCCTTTGAGAATTAAGGTTTTAAGATGCATTTCTGCAGGAGAGTTGAGGAATTTTGCAAGATCTTCAATGGAATGAACATTCGGTGTTTCAAGTTTTTTGAGGGGTTGGTTGGCTTCTCCACGAGTACCAATAGCGACTGCTTCTGCGGCTTCAACGTTTGCTGCGTAATCTGATTCTGTTGAATAGACAATCGCATCTTCACCAGCTTGTGTTACCACATGGAACTCTTGTGATTTACTGCCGCCAATGGCACCTGAATCAGCAAACACTGCACGATATTCAAGATCTAAACGATCTAAAACATTAGAATATGCACGATACATTTTGTCATAGGTTTCATCTAATGATGCTTGGTCAATATGGAATGAATAAGCATCTTTCATGAGGAATTCGCGGGAGCGCATCACGCCAAAACGAGGACGAATTTCATCGCGGAATTTCCATTGGATCTGGTAGAAGTTGATCGGCAATTGGCGATAGCTTTTGAGCTCTTGGCGCGCAAAATCAGTGATCACTTCTTCATGGGTTGGACCTAAACAGTAATCGCGCGTATGGCGATCTTTAAAGCGAAGTAATTCAGGGCCAAATTGTTCCCAGCGACCGGATTCGATCCATAGTTCAGCAGGTTGTGCGGATGGCATTAACATCTCGAGAGCGCCGGCATTATTCATCTCTTCACGAACGATATTTTCGGTCTTTTTGAGAACACGTAAACCTAACGGACTCCAGCTATAGATACCTGATGTTACTCGGCGAATAAGACCGGCTCTGAGCATTAATTGATGAGATTTAATCTCTGCGTCATTGGGGGTGTCGCGGAGCGTATTAATTAAAAATTGACTAGTTTTCATGTTGTTATAATCGCTTTAAAAATTGCTGTAGTGACAGCTTAGAATTATTTTTAAGTATTGATCTTAAAGATGTTTAGTGTAAGGATAAAAGGGGATTTACGCAATGAATCTTGTAATGAGCATGGTTCTCACTTGGAGAGAGGTTGCGAATAGCCTATTCTTTTCCCAATTTTATAAGAAAAAGTGAGGAAGAAAACTTGATCTATGTCAATAAAGATATAGATTGCGAATTTATTTTCCCAAGAAGTGCTGAGCCAGCGTTACCCATGATGCAGCGCCAATTAAGATGTTGTTATCATTGAAATCATATAGGTCTGTGTGAAGACCTGTAAAGATTTCATTTTGATCGTTTCCAATGTAGAAGTAAGCGCCAGGGCATTCATGCAGCATAAACCCAAAATCTTCGGCGCCCATCGAAGCGACTTTATTGTGAGTAATAAAATCTGGCTGCATTAAGCCTGTCAGGGCTTCGATCGCAATTTCGGTCTCTTGATCATGATTGATGGTAGGGATATATCCATCAATAAGTCGTACTTCACAAGTTGCGCCATGAGCCGCGCAAATGCCATTGGCAAGGGTTTGAATGCGAGCTTTTATGAGATCACGAATCTGGATATCAAAGTAGCGTAATGTACCTAAAAGAGAGACTTTATTGGGAATGACATTATTGGCATGTCCGCCGTGAATGGAGCCAATGGTAAGTACAGCAGAATCAATCCCAGAGATATTGCGCGAGATAATAGATTGTAAGCCCACAACAATTTCAGAAGCGACAAGAACGCTATCAACCGTTTGGTAAGGATGAGCAGCATGCCCTCCTTTTGAAAATACATCGATATGAACTTCGCATGTGCCTGCCATTTGAGGGCCCTTTTTAATGAGAATCTTGCCAGCCGGCGCACCTGGGAAATTATGTACGGCATAGACGGCATCGACAGGAAATTTCTCAAATAGCCCATCTTCAACCATGCGGCGCGCACCAGCTTGATCTTCTTCATCAGGCTGAAAAATAAAGATAATCGTGCCATCAAACTCCGCTTTTTCAGCTAGGTATTGTGCGGCGGCAAGGAGCATTGTGGTATGTCCATCATGTCCGCAAGCATGCATTACCCCAGAATTATTAGAGCGATACGGAAGTTCCCCTTGTTCCTCAATCGGTAACGCATCGGTATCTGCGCGCAAGCCGATTCGTTTCCCGTTTTTAAAATCACCTTTTCGTAAAATACCGATCACGCCTGTCGTAGAAAGGCGTTCTGTTTGAATATCCCACGATTGTAGAAGAGATTCTATGAGATTTGCTGTTTCAAATTCTTGGCGAGACAATTCTGGATTCGCATGAATCGTTTGTCGTAATTTACGAAACTTTTCATCATGTGCCTGAAGAAATTGAATAAGGCTTGAATTGGGAGTTTTGAGGATTTTCGAGAGCATGCCTTTGGCTTCCATTTTGTAGGTCGTGAGTTATTGATGATGGACTTTAACTTTATCGCTTAATCCATTAGTATAGAAGAGTTAGGATACAATTTCATGTCAGAGTTTTGAAGCATATTCGGGGCAATCTCGGGTAGGCTTTGTACCTGTTTATATCAATCTATGAGTAAAATCAGAGTCTTGGAGGAAAATTGGCTATGATGGAATATCTTCCTGTAGCGGTCTTTGTAGGCTTTAGTATTGCCTTTGCCGGCGTGCTTGTTGCCCTTGGTTATTTCTTAGCACCGAGCGAGCCAAACGCAGAAAAGCTGTCTCCATATGAGAGCGGATTTGAGGCATTTGAAGATGCCCGTATGAAATTCGACGTCCGTTTCTTTCTTATCGCAATTCTTTTTATTATTTTCGACTTAGAGTTAATCTTCCTGATTCCGTGGGCAACTGCGATGAAGATGATCGGACTTCCCGGCATTATGGCTGTGGTTGTGTTCCTCGTTCTTCTCACAGTTGGTTTTGCGTATGAGTGGAAGAAAGGGGCGCTTGAATGGGATTAGAAGCTAGATTAGAAGAGGGGTTTGTCACAACAACTCTCGATTCGGCAATTAACTGGGCTAGGACTGGATCATTATGGCCAGTGACGTTTGGTCTTGCATGTTGTGCAGTGGAGATGATGCACGTTGGAGCGGCAAGATATGACTTAGACAGATTCGGGGGAGCAGTCTTTAGGGCTTCGCCACGACAAGCTGATCTAATGATTATCGCGGGAACATTAACGAACAAAATGGCGATCCCGCTTCGTAAAGTTTACGATCAAATGCCAGAGCCAAAATGGGTGATCTCTATGGGATCATGTGCAAATGGCGGTGGTTATTATCACTACTCTTATTCAGTGGTACGTGGTTCAGATCGCGTGGTTCCTGTGGATGTTTACGTTCCGGGTTGTCCGCCAACGGCTGAAGCATTAATGTTCGGGATCTTACGTCTTCACGATAAGATTAAACGTACTAGTACGATTGCAAGATTAGGGTAGGTGGAAGATGGCTAAGTTTATTAGAAATCCAGAAGAGCTACTTGAATCGTTAGAGACTATTCTCGGCGATAAAATTTTAAAATCAGTACTCGATGTGGGTGAGTTAACGATCACAGTAGCACCAGCGGCATTACATCCTATTATGGAAACATTACGTCATCATGAGGAGCTCAAATTTGAGCAGATGACGGATGTGACAGCGGTAGATTATGCGGCATATGGTTTAACTGAGTGGGATGTTGAAGCGTCAAATCATGGTTTTAGCCGTGGAACAACGCCGCAAGCAGTAGGGCGTGCCGGTCATCAATTAGAGAAAACCGCGCATAAAGCTGCGATGAGCGAGCGTTTTGCAGTGGTTTACCATCTCTTATCTTATACGCATAATTCGCGTCTTCGTGTGAAAACATACCTTGATGGTGAGCAAAACAACGTGATTCCAATGGTTGATTCTGTAACCGATATTTGGAGCGGTGCGAACTGGTTCGAGCGTGAAGTGTTTGACATGTTCGGGATTGCCTTTAGAAATCATCCAGATTTACGTCGAATTTTAACGGACTACGGCTTTATTGGTCATCCGCTTCGTAAAGATTTCCCATTAACCGGAAATGTTGAAGTGGTTTATGACGAAGAGTTACGTCGCGTGGTATATCAGCCTGTCTCTATCGAGTCACGCGTGAATATTCCACGAATGATTCGTAAGGGGTAAGAAGAATTATGACAATCGCAACAAATATTGAAAACTATACAATCAACTTCGGTCCTCAGCATCCGGCAGCGCATGGTGTAATGCGTATGATCCTTGAGCTTCGAGGTGAAACGGTTGAGAGAGCAGACGTACATATTGGTTTACTTCATCGTGGTACTGAAAAGTTGATGGAAGCAAAACCTTATACGCAATCGATCGGTTATTTAGATCGTTTAGATTACTGCTCATGCTTGAATAACGAACATGCTTTTGTATTAGCTGTTGAGAAATTATTAGGCATTGAAGTACCGAAGCGTGCGCAATATATTCGTGTGTTATTAGACGAAGCAACTCGTATTATGAACCACTTAATGTGGTTAGGCGCTCATGGGCATGACTTAGGTGCTATGGCGATGCTTCTCTACTGTTTCCGTGATCGTGAAGAACTTTATGATGCGCAAGAAGCGATTACTGGTGCTCGTATTCACCCGTTCTACTATCGTATCGGTGGGGTTGCTAAAGATCTTCCTAATCAAATGCCGCAATATGCTCCAAGCAAATTCAGATCGAAGAAGAAGCTTGCGCAGTTAAACAAGGCAAGACAAGGGGATGTTCTCGATTATCTAGAAGATTTCTGCGATCGTTTTGTCAATCAAAACATGGTGGAATATAAGAATCTTCTTGTAGGCAACCGTATCTGGAAAGGTCGTGTTGTGGGTATCGGCGTTGTCACAGCAGAAAGAGCAATTGAGCTTGGATTTACAGGACCAATGCTTCGTGGTTCTGGTGTGGCATGGGATCTTCGTAAGACGCAACCTTATTCAGTTTATGACGAATTAGATTTTGAAGTGCCAGTGGGCGTGAATGGCGACTGCTATGACCGTTTCTTAGTAAGACTAGAAGAGATGGTGCAATCGGCACATATCATGAAGCAATGTATTGCATGGCTTCGTGAGAACAAAGGTCCAGTGATGGCGGAAGATAGCCGCGTAACGATTCCTCAAAGACGTGATGTGAAAGAGGGAATGGAATCACTGATTCAGCAGTTTAAAGTATTTACGGAAGGTTTCTGTGTTCCTGAAGGGGAATCTTATGCCGCTGTTGAACATCCTAAGGGCGAGTTTGGAACTTACGTGGTTTCAGATGGTGCCAATAAACCTTACCGTGTGAAGTTCAGATCGCCAGGATTTGCGCATATCTCGGCAACAGAAGAGATGGCCCGTCGTCATATGTTGTCAGACTTAGTCGCGATTCTCGGGACACAAGATATGGTATTCGGGGATATTGACCGCTAATTTTACGAATTGATAAGTATAGAGTAGCTAAGATGAAGAATAGAGAAAGTATATTAAGTAGCCGCGCTAGAGCAGAAATCGATCGCTGGCTTACACGCTTCCCGGATGATCGGAAGCAATCAGCACTTCTTGCTGCACTTCGTGAAGTTCAGCACGACAATGATGGATATCTCACAACCGAGCTTATGGATGCAATTGCAGAGTATCTCGAGTTATCCCCCATTGCGGTCTATGAAGTGGCATCATTTTATTCAAATTTTGAAACAAAGCCATGTGGTAAAAATGCACTATTAATCTGTACTAATATCTCCTGTATGCTTCGCGGCGGAGAAGAGCTATTAGCCCATGTTGAGAATCGTTTAGGAATTAAGGCCGGGGAATCAACTCCTGACGGTCTTTTTTCACTTAAGAAAGAAGATGAGTGTTTAGCGGCTTGTACAGCAGCGCCTGCAGCTTTAATCAATCACGAATATCATGAGAATTTAACGATTGAGAAAATTGATGAGATTCTCGACCGTATCGAATCAAGAGCAGATAAGAAAGAGGCAAACTAATGGTACAAAATGAAGTTTGTTACTTCACTCTCGGGCACGATAAGCCATGGTCATTAGAGACCTACTTGAGCTTAGGTGGCTACGATGGGTGGAAAAAAATATTAAAGGGTGAACTCTCGAAGGAAGAAGTTATCGACATGGTCAAAGCGTCAGAGCTTCGTGGTCGTGGTGGTGCGGGATTCCCAACAGGAGTGAAATGGAGCTTCATGCCGAAAAATGATGATGGCAGTAGCTATCTCGTTTGTAACTCGGATGAGTCGGAGCCAGGTACATGTAAGGATAGAGATATTCTTCGTTATAATCCGCATGCATTAGTAGAAGGCATGATGATTGCGGCATACGCAATCGGTGCAAAAGTGGGTTATAACTATATGCGTGGTGAATTCAGTGAAGAACCATTCAAACGTTTTGAATCGGCGATTCAGGAAGCGAGAGATGCAGGATTACTTGGACAAAATATCCAAGGAAGCGGCATTTCAGTAGAGCTTTATGGGGCATTAGGTGCCGGAGCTTATATCTGTGGGGAAGAGACAGCGCTTTTAGAATCTTTGGAAGGTAAGAAAGGTCAGCCTCGCTTTAAACCACCATTCCCGGCAGCAGTCGGTCTTTATGGGAAACCAACGACGATCAATAACTGTGAGTCACTCTCATCAGTCGGTCGTATTATTCGTAATGGTTCTGATTGGTTTAAAGAGCACGGAATTCCAGGTGCAGGCGGACAGAAGATTTTCTCAATCTCTGGTCATGTTGCAAAACCTGGTAACTATGAGATTCCAATGGGTACACCATTTAAGGATCTTTTAGAGCTTGCTGGTGGAATTTGGAAGGGTCGTAAAATCAAAGCGGTCATTCCTGGCGGTTCTTCTGTACCGGTGGTTCCAGGTCATATCATGATGGAAACAAACATGGACTATGACTCGATCGCGAAACATGCGGGATCGATGATGGGTTCAGGCGCTGTGATTGTAATGGACGAAACCACAGATATGGTAAAAGCGCTTCGGACACTTTCAAGCTTCCACTTCAGCGAATCATGCGGACAATGTACGCCATGTCGTGAAGGAACAGGTTGGTTATTTAGAATTATGGATCGTATCTTGAAAGGTGAAGGTAAGCCTGAAGATTTAGATCGTTTAGTGCATGTCGCAAACAACATTGGCGGACGTACCATCTGTGCGCTCGGTGATGCTGCGGCAATGCCAGTGCTTAGTTTTGTAAAACACTTCCCGGAAGAGTTTAAATACTATATTGAGCATGGTAAAAGCATGGTTGAGGGGGCTAAATAATGAGTAATGAAGTGAAGATGTTTACCGTAAATATTGATGGTAAAGAATTCCAAGCGCCCGCAGGTTCAATGTTAATTGAAGTGGCAGATCGTGAAGGAATTGCGATTCCTCGTTTCTGTTACCACGACAAATTATCAATCGCTGCAAGTTGCCGGATGTGTTTAGTAGATGTTGAGCGTATGCCAAAGCCTGCGCCAGCATGTGCAACACCGATTATGGATGGCATGATTGTTCGTACGCGTAACGAGAAAGCGCGTGCAGCACAAAAAGCGATTATGGAATTTTTACTCATCAATCACCCGCTAGATTGTCCGATTTGTGACCAAGGTGGGGAATGTGAGTTACAAGATTTTTCTGCAGAATATGGTCAGAACAAATCTCTTTTTGAAGAAGAGAAACGTCACGTTGAGAAGATTGATATTGGTCCACTTGTAGAGACCTTTATGAATCGTTGTATCCAATGTACCCGTTGTGTTCGTTACGGTGATGAAATTGCCGGCATGCGTGAGCTTGGCGGAGTTGATCGTGGGGATCGTTTAGAGATTACAACCTATATTCAACACGCTTTAGTATCAGAAGTATCTGCGAATATTATTGATATCTGTCCTGTTGGTGCATTGACGGCAAAGCCCTCTAAATATGGTGCGCGTCCATGGGAATACATGAATCATGATTCAATCAGTATGCATGATGGAATCGGTACTAACACTGAAATCCACACGCTTCGCGGCAAGATTGCTCGCGTCGCTGCACGCCGTAATGATGAGATCAATGAACCATGGATTTCAGACAGAGATCGTTTCAGTTATGAAGCGCTTTCTAGTGATGATAGAGCTGCACATCCTTTAATGGATAACGGTAATGGCGAGTTAGAAAAAGCATCATGGGCAGATGCGCTTAAAGCGACGAAGCTCATTATTGAAGGTGCGATTCAAAAATATGGTGCGGATGAAGTGGGAATTCTCGTTTCTCCTTTAGCGTCTGTTGAAGAGTTGCAACTTGTTAAAGAGTTACAAATGGGATTAAAAATCACCAATGTAGATTATCGTTTTAATCAACGTGATTTTAGTGGCGACAGAGCAGAGCCAACATTCCGCGCATTAGGTATTTCAATTCCGGACGTGAATCATTTGGATTCGATCTTCCTAGTAGGCGCTGATCCTCGTATGGAAGCCCCGATTTTAGCGATTCGAGTTCGTGATGCGGTGAAGAAAGGTGCGAAAGTATCATTCTTGGGATCTTACAGTGCAGATCAGCTTCATGCGATGAATGCAGAAATTATTGCGCATCCTTTTGATTGGGTGAATGAGCTTTCAGCTGTATTAGTAAAAGTGGCAGAAATGAAGGGAACTTCAATTCGCACAGAACTTACTAGTGTTGTAAATAGTCATACGGCAAATAATGATGCAGTGAATAAGATTGCGGAGCAATTCTTAAATGGCGAAAGAGAGTGGATTGTTTTAGGACATGATGCGATTAGCCATCCACAGTTTGCGACCATTCGTGTCTTAGCGGCGGAGCTTGCGCGTATTTCTGGCGCAAAATTGGGTTATTTCACACAAGGCGCAAATAGTTCAGGTGCTGCATTAACGGGATTAACAACTGTTGGTAAAAATACAGCTTCGATGATTGATTCACCACTTAAAGCGTATGTTTTAGTAGGTGCTATCGATCCTGAGTTTGATTTTGTCGAGAGCAATAAAGTAATGGCGGCATTAAATGCAGCAGAAGCTGTTGTGGCGATTACGCCATTTGCAAGCGAAACTATCAAATCAGTGGCAAACGTGGTATTACCAGGTGCGGCATGGGCAGAGAGTTCAGGTAGCTTCGTCAATCTTGAAGGTCAACTTCAATCATTACAAGCAGCAAGTATGCCACATGGTGAAGCACGTCCTATCTGGAAAATTCTCCGTGTATTAGGTAATCAGTTTGAGCTTGCAGGCTTTGACTACATTAGTTCTGAAGATGTTCTTGCAAAATGGGTGCAAATAAATGAAACGAAACTTGGCGAAACTTCTAACGAAGTGGGCGGTGTTTCATTTGATTACAAGCCTGTTGCAAAAGAGGGGTTATTAGCAGTACCAACAACCTCTCTTTATTCGACAGATGCATATGTCAGACGCGGTAAAGCACTTCAGAAAACACCACTGGCAAAACGTGCTCGTATCGCATTTAACAATGCCGGCGACGAAGCAAGTGTGATGCCTGTGTTAAACAGTGAAAATACATTCCTTTCACGTGTTTCTGAGAAGGTTGCTTCAGGCTGTGTGCGAATCCCGACAGAATATGCCGGCGAAACGCAATTTTATCAATCAATCAAAGGGGCAAATTAGATGGATATCGTAATGGCTATTATTAACTATCCGCTTGTTTGGGCTCTCATTAAAACATTGGCGATCTTCTTACCAATCGTTTTATCGGTAGCGTACCTGACATTTGCAGAGCGTAAAGTTCTTGGATATATGCATATCCGTTTAGGTCCAAATAGAGTGGGTCCTAAGGGTCTTTTACAGCCTTTTGCGGATTTATTAAAAATGCTCTTTAAAGAGTGGATTATCCCTTCAGCTGCGAATAAGACGATGTTTCTTATCGCACCTTTCATTGCGGTAACAACGGCATTTGGGGTGTGGGCAGTGATTCCTTTCAATGAGAAATGGATTAGCTCTTCGATGGATTCTGCGGTTCTATTTATTCTCGCAATGACATCGCTAGGCGTTTATGCATCGCTCATGGCAGGTTGGGGTTCCAACTCTAAATTCTCAATGTTTGGAGCAATTCGTAGTGCGGCACAAGTGGTTTCGTATGAGCTTGCGATTGGATTTGCCTTAATCACGGTTGTGATGATTTCTGGAAGTTTAAACTTCACAGAGATCGTAAAAGGACAGTCAGGTACGCTTGGACTTGTGAACTGGTACTTTATTCCGTTATTACCAATGGCAGTGATCTACTTCATTGCGGGTTTAGCAGAATTAAACCGTGCGCCATTTGAGGTAACAGAAGGGGAATCAGAGATCGTTGCCGGATACTTTACAGAGTATTCAGGAACAGGTTTTGAGACATTCTACCTTGCTGAGTATACCAATATGATCTTGATGTCGGCATTGATGAGCCTTCTCTTCTTTGGAGGATGGTTATCACCGTTATCAGGTATTGAAGCTATTCAGAATATTCCTGTACTTTCGCTGCTTGCGACAGACAGCACATTCTGGATGATTCTCAAAATGGCATTTTTCCTCTTTGCAATGATTTGGGTTCGTGCAACGTTCCCTGGTTATCGTTATGACCAGATCATGCGCTTAGGTTGGAAATTCTTTATTCCGATTGCCCTCGTATGGATCGCGGTAGTTCTTGTGATGTACGGCATCGGTTTAAAACCATGGTTTTAAAGGAATAGGTAGGATTATTAATGTTTAGATATTTAAAATCAGTATACGAGACGTTTACGTTAAAAGAGTTACGTAAAGGTTTAGGAATTACCTTCCGTTACCTCTTTAGACCAAAATTTACTGTCGAGTATCCGTTTGAAAAAACGCCACAGTCCAATCGTTTCCGTGGACTTCATGCGCTTCGCCGTTATCCAAATGGGGAAGAGCGTTGTATTGGTTGTAAGCTTTGTGAAGCGGTTTGTCCGGCACTTGCGATTACGATTGATACTGAAGAGCGCGGTGATGGGACACGTCGTACCACCCGTTACGATATTGATCTCTTTAAATGTATCTTCTGTGGATTGTGCGAACAAGCATGTCCGGTTGACTCAATTGTGTTAACACGAGTATTTGAGTACCACATGGAAGAGAAAGGCGACAATATCATCTCAAAAGAGTCCTTGCTTGCACTCGGTGATAAGTACGAAGTACAAATCGCTGAAGATCGAGCGCTTGACTCGAAGCTATACTAGGGGGAGCAGATGTTATTTAAAATTTTATTTTACATCTTTGCACTAATCACGATCTATTCAGCGATTCGTGTTGTGAGTGCAAAAAATACGATGACATCAGTGCTACATCTAGTTCTGATCTTCGTGATGGTCAGTTGCTGTTGGTTACTGTTACAAGCAGAGTTCCTCGCACTATCGTTGATTATTATCTACTGTGGTGCCGTGATGGTCTTCTTCCTCTTTGCGGTGATGATGCTCGACATTCCTCACGATATGCTCAAAGAAGGGTTTGTGAAGTTTTTGCCATTAGCATTGTTAGTGGGTATTGTTTTCATTGCTGAAATCTTGATTGTGATGCTGGGCGGCGATAGTTTTATCGCAAATCAGTTCGCGTTGGAAGGTGGCGTTGAAACAATTCGTGCTGGCAGTGAGTTAACCAATGCGCAAGAGCTTGGGTTACTGCTCTACACTGAGTATATTTATGCATTTGAAGCAACAGCGCTCATTCTCTTAGTAGCGATGATTGCAGCAATTGCATTAACACGTCGTATTGGACCTCTTCGTCGTAAAGACGTTCCTGTTGGTTGGCAGATTAAAGCTGATCCTACAAAACGCGTACGTATGGTGAAGATGGATTCTGCGGTATTAGCGCCTGCGCCAGAAAAGGCAACAAGCGAAGATGCCGAGACAGAAGCGGAGGAAAAGTAGAAATGAATTTAGTCATTGATGATTATATTATTCTCTCCACGATTCTATTTGGAATCAGTGCAGCAGGAATTTTCATTAATCGTAGAAACTTAATTGTGCTCTTAATGTGTATCGAACTTATGCTTTTAGCAAGTAGTACACTGTTTGTAGCGTTCTCTCAGTTCTCTGGCGATTTACACGGGCAGATCTTTGTCTTCTTTACGCTCGCGGTTGCCGCGGCAGAAGCAGCTATTGGTCTTGCAATCTTAGTCTTAGTATTTAGAAACCGCGGTAGCATCAATGTTGATGAGATCACGGAATTGAGAGGCTAGTGCAATGGAATATAAATCAATTTATCTTTTAATTGTATTATTGCCACTCTTAGGCTCTGCAATCTCTGGTCTTTTCTGCCGAGTGATTAATGAGAAAGTGGCGCATACTGTAACGATTGCTTTTGTTGCGATTGCGGCATTGCTCTCTGGCTATGTATTAATTCAACATATGAACGGTCATGCACCGATCTTTGATGAAAATCTCTACACATGGATGAATACAGGCTCACTTAGCGTTGGTGTGGGATTCATGGTCGACAATTTGACGGCAATGATGATGGTGGTGATTACATCGGTTTCAACGATGGTTCACGTTTATTCGATTGGCTATATGAAAGGCGATCCTGGATATAACAGATTCTTCAGTTATATCTCGCTCTTTACCTTCTCGATGTTGATGCTTGTGATGTCTAATAACTTCATGCAACTCTTCTTCGGTTGGGAAGCTGTAGGTCTTGTGTCATATCTCTTAATCGGTTTCTGGTTCAAAAAACCAACGGCAACGTATGCGAATATGAAAGCATTCTTAGTGAACCGTGTCGGTGACTTTGGATTCTTAATTGGGATTGCCTGTGTGGCGTATATGACAAGTTCATTAACGTACACAGAAGCATTTGATCGATTAGGTGATGCGCCAGCAACGATTGCGTTCTTAGGAACAGAGTGGAACATCATGACCTTTGCGGCAGTATTTCTCTTCATTGGTGCAATGGGTAAATCAGCGCAGGTTCCACTGCATGTTTGGTTACCAGATTCAATGGAAGGTCCAACGCCGATCTCAGCATTGATCCATGCGGCAACGATGGTTACAGCAGGGATCTTCATGGTTGCGCGTATGTCGCCAATCTATGAGTTATCACCAGCGGCATTATCAATGGTGATTATCCTTGGTGCGACTACTGCGTTATTTATGGGTGTGTTAGGTCTGTTCCAAAACGATATCAAGCGTGTGATTGCATACTCAACGATTTCGCAGTTAGGTTATATGACGGTTGCACTCGGTGCTTCGACATACTCTCTTGCTGCGTTCCATTTAACAACGCATGCGTTCTTCAAAGCGCTTCTCTTCTTAGGCGCAGGTTCTGTCATTATTGGTATGAGCCATGTTCAAGATATGCGTTATATGGGTGGACTTCGTAAGAAGATGCCGATCACTTGGATTACGACATTAATAGGTTCACTTGCATTAGTGGGAATGCCATTCTTCTCAGGTTACTACTCGAAAGAGGGAATCATTATGGCGCTCGGTAACAGTACGGTTGTAGGTACAGGTTATGCGACGATTGCGCTGGAGATTGGGGTATTCTTAACGGCTCTTTATACCTTTAGAATGTATTTCTTAGTATTCCACGGTGAAGCACGTTATACCGTTGATGAATCTTTAGGACATGATCACCACGGCGAAGATGAAAGCATCTTACCGGCAATGCCAAAAGAGTCACCATGGGTTGTCACATTACCATTAATTCTCCTTGCGATTCCATCAGTAATCCTGGGCTGGTATATGGCACCAATGATGATTGAGAATACATTCTTAGCGGATTCTGTCTTTATCAACAACGTTGTGAATCCGGCAACAGAGATGATGAAAAATAGTTTCCATGGGTCGTTAGAAATGACGAAGGAAGCCTTAACAGCACCGGCGTTTTATCTCACATTAGCGGGGATTGCAGCAGCGTGGTACAGCTTCTTAATTCAACCTAAAGTGGCGGTAAAAGGTCGCGAAATCCTTGAGAAAACTGGACTCTATAAGGTGTTTGAAAATAAATATTATCTCGATGATATCAATCAGAAATTTATCGCAAATGGCGCTGTCGGCTTAGGTCGCTTCTTCTGGACGAAAATTGATGATGCGATTATCGATCGCGGGATTGTATTTGGATCAGCGCGTGTTGCATCTTGCGTAGGTGCGAGCATTCGTCGAATTCAAACGGGGTACATCTATCATGCAGCATTCATTATGGTAGTTGGTCTATTAGCACTTATGACATGGGTCGTATTTTTTAACTAGGAATATAAAATGGCAGATACAATGCAAATCTCTTGGTTAAGTTTAGTCATTTGGCTTCCGATTATCGGAGGACTCATCGTACTCGCGGTTGGTAATGAACCAACCCGAGTCCGCTGGATGTCGCTCGCCTTTGCTATTCTTAGCTTTATTATTTCGTTACCACTACTATTCCTGTTTAGTCCTGATGCGAGTGGTATGCAATTTGTTGAACAGATTGTTTGGAGCAGCGAGCTTGGAATTAGTTATCACTTAGGTGTTGATGGATTCTCAATGCCGTTCATCGTTCTCACAACTTTTGTCACTATCTTAGTGGTGATTGCTGGTTGGGAGATTATTAAGGATCGTCCACATCAATATTTTGCGGCATTCTTGATTTTAGAAGGCTTGATGAATGGTATTTTCGCTTCAGTTGATGGAATTCTTTTCTATGTATTCTTTGAAGCAATGCTCATTCCAATGTTCTTAATTATCGGTATCTGGGGTGGACCGGGTCGTATTACTGCGGCATTGAAGTTCTTCCTCTATACATTCTTAGGATCAATCTTCTTACTAGTTGCTCTTATTTATCTCTATTTCCAAGCCGGCGATTTCAATATCTTAGGATTCCAAAATCTTGAGTTAGCGGAATCAACGCAAAAATGGTTGTTCTTTGCATTCCTTGCTGGTTTTGCGGTAAAAGTTCCGATGTTCCCTGTTCACACCTGGTTACCTTCAGCGCACGTTGAAGCACCAACGGGTGGTTCGGTGATTCTTGCGGCAATTACGCTCAAGATTGGGGGATACGGATTTGTTCGTTTCATCCTTCCTATTGCACCATTAGGGGCATCAGCATATGCTTGGCTCATTGTGGCATTGAGTGTGATCGCAATTCTCTATATTGCACTTGTGGCACTTGTCCAACGTGATATGAAGAAAATGATTGCTTATTCCTCGATTTCACATATGGGTTTCGTCACACTTGCGTTTATCCTTCCTGTGGCAATGCTTGGCGGTGGATCACTGGATCCTGAAGCGATGCAAATGGCGCTTCAAGGGGGAATGATGCAGATGATTTCTCATGGTTTGATTTCATCAGGAATGTTCCTCTGTATAGGAGTTCTCTATGATCGTATTCATTCTCGTGAAATTGCCGATTATGGCGGTGTGATCAACTCTATGCCAATCTTTGGTGCATTTTTCATCTTCTTTGCAATGGCAAACTCAGGATTACCAGGAACATCAGGTTTCATTGGTGAGTTCTGGACGATTCTTGCGAGCTTCCATTACTCTGTTTATATTGCAATCTTAGTAGCGTTATCACTGATCTTAAGTGCGGCGTATAACCTTTGGTTGACAAAACGCGTGATCTTAGGCGATATCGTGCATGATCATGTTAGACAGATGAAAGATATCAATGGCCGTGAGTGGTTCTTATTAGGTTCATTAGCGATTTTGACAATCCTTTTGGGCGTATGGCCCGATCCGATTGCAAACTTAATGCAATCAACGATTGATGGGCTCATTACTCACTTAACAGGACAATTCTAAGGAAAGTTAAAATGATGGAATTAAATTTTACCGATCTGCTTGTAGCGCTTCCTGAGATCTTTTTAATGAGTATGATCGTTATTATCTTGTTATATGAGAGCTTAAATAAGAACGCGAAGCAGTCAATGCTCTATACGCTTAGTCTTATTGCGCTCTTTGGAACGGCAGCTATCGGGCTGTTCCAATATAACGTGGATGTGACAAATGGGGTGGTTGCGAGTAATTTCTTCTGGTATGGCGAAATTATCTTTAATCCACTGACAACATTGATCAAAGTCTTTATGGTATTGATCGTCGCTTTTGGTCTTATTTACAGCTATTCACGCTTAAATGAGAATGATATTGCGAATGCTGAGTATTATGTTCTAGTGCTGTTAAGTACTTTAGGAATGATGGTACTGGTTGCGGCAGGAAGCTTATTAACGGTTTATGTTGGTTTGGAGTTAATGTCTCTGCCAATGTATGGTTTAGTAGCGCTCAATCGTCGTAGCAATAAAGGCTCTGAAGCAGCGATGAAATACTTTGTCATGGGTGCGATGTCTTCAGGAATCCTGCTTTTCGGTATGGCGCTTCTTTATGGTGCAACCGGATCATTGCAAATTATCGATATTAAAGAAGTGATCGCGATGGGCATGACGGACAGCCAATCCCGTTTAATTCTTTTCTCAGCAGTTTTCTTAATTGTGCGAACAGTCTTTAAACTCGGTGGTGCGCCATTCCATGGTTGGGTTCCAGATGTTTATGAAGGTGCACCAGCGCCTGTAGCAATGTTCATCGGTGCGGCACCAAAAATTGCGGCATTTATGATGGGAGTGATCATCCTTTTAGGTGGATTACTTGATTTCTCAGACAAATGGCAGCCATTCATTATCGCAGTATCCATTATCTCATTTGTGATCGGTAACCTAGTAGCATTGAAACAAGAAAATATCCGTCGTATGCTCGGTTATTCAGCAGTATCCCATGCAGGTTTCATCTTGCTTGGTCTGTTGATTGCAGAGACAAGTTATGATGCATTAGGCGCAGGATTGTTCTACGCGATTACGTATGCGATGACGACGACAGCGGCTTTCGGTTTCTTACTTTCAGTCAAAATCAATGGTAAAGAGATTCAAGCGATTGATGATTTGAAAGGTTTTGCGAAGAAACATGCTTGGTACGGTATTTTGATGGCAATGGTGATGTTATCAATGGGAGGAATTCCATTCTTCGTTGGCTTCTACGCAAAATTCGTTGTATTGAGAGCGGCATTCGAAGCAGGATATCTCTATACCGTAATCGTTGCGCTTCTGATGTCTGTGATTGGTCTTTACTACTACTTACGCGTCATCAAAGTGATGTTTTTTGATGAAGAAGTAGCAGGCAGAGAATTAACGATCGAAGCACATGGTACGAGTAAAGTATTCTTTAATATTAATACCTTCCTTTTAGTGGTATTAGGAATTTCACCATCATTATTGTTGGTGTTCCTCTAATTTAAGAATCTCGATACTAGATCGAAATAGATTATAAGGAGTGCTGCGGCACTCCTTTTTTATGATCTGTTTTTGGTGGATAGATATTAAAATAGAGGATGCAATGAGCGATAAATTACCGAATTGAAATTTTTTAAAGTTTATGCACCGCTGGGGAGAATACTTGCATGCTTTTATCAACTACCTGTTAATAGAGGTTAGGATTCTTAAACCGAAATGGTAATAGGATCTGTTAAGATGAGGAGTAATGAATAATGATCGATATAGATGAGGCGATAAATGCAAACAATTAAAATTGGTGTGGTTTCAGTTTCAGATAGAGCAAGTCAGGGTGTTTATAAAGATGAGGGGATTCCGCATCTTAAATCTTGGCTCACTTCGGCCATTCAGAATCCTATTGAGTTTCATGAGCATTTAATTGCAGATGAACAACCGGTGATTGAGGCAACATTGACAGCACTGGTTGATCAAGAAAAGTGTGATTTAGTGCTAACAACTGGTGGAACAGGGCCTACCAAGCGGGATGTCACGCCAGATGCAACATTGGCAATTGCTGATAAAGAGATGCCAGGATTTGGCGAGCAGATGCGTCAAGTCAGTCTCTACTTTGTGCCAACAGCGATTTTATCACGTCAAGTAGGAGTAATCAGAGGCGAAACATTGATTGTGAATCTCCCAGGTCGGCCAAGAGCCATCGAAGAGACGCTCGCTGGTGTGAAAGATACAAATGAGAAAGTAGTTGTTAATGGAATTTTCTCGGCAATTCCTTACTGTTTGGATTTAATTGGTGCTGGCTATATTGAAGTGAATGAAGCGGTAACAACCGCTTTTCGCCCAAAGAAAAAATAACACAAACTTTTAAGAAATGTTGATCGAAGCCACTATCTCAATAGTGGCTTTTTTAATCTTTAGAGATCGTATAGATGCCGCTATATTGTGACATCATGCTTAAACTAAAAGAATTCTCTGAAATAGAAGTAGCTCAATCTCATGAATAGATCATTTTCCTGAAGGTAATATTTATTTCCATTGCCATTTCCATGCCATTTCCATGCCATTCTTATTCTGGTTATTATTTTAATAACATTAGTTTTTCTTATCTTAATTTGATAATTATTATTGTTTATCAAATAAAAAATTAATATGTACATATTGTTTTTGTTTAAGTATATATATTGTAAATATTATGTTGCATCTGCAGAATATATTGGTTTAGTGAATATTGATGATATTCATTTAAAAGGTGGGGATGTCATTACATCAAGTGAAAATGGTGTTTTAGTTGAGACGAAAGGTAAAAATCTTGAATTAGATGGGGTGGGAATTAAGGTCAATATCAATTTTGATAGTACAAAGTCCAGCGCATACGGTATTTAAATTTTCCAATGAGGGAACCCAAAATTTGGGCGTGGGAACGAAGATTGATATGCGTACGGTTCTCAGCAGTAAGACATTAAAGGGATTGGATGTCTATAAAAATAATATGATAACGGCTGATCAGTTAATGATTAAAGTGGATAATGCCGAGGGTACTGCGACAGGAATGGATATTTCTACAGGCTCTATTGTTGATTTGGGTTCGGGAAGTATTATCGATGTGAGAACGGGGAACCCAAAATCGAGTTCCAAGGCCGTGAGTATCAGTGGTAAAGATGCAGAATTACGAGCTAACGACTTAAGTATTAAAGCTTTTGGTGAAGGGAAGGTAAAAGGTACAGCAATATCGGTGACAGGATTTGCATCTGTGGATTTGGGTAAAGGAACCGTGATCGATGCCGATTATCAAGGGATTTATATTGGTGATTCCAAGGTGAAGGTCGATGGCATCACGATGAATATAAAAGGGGATGTGAATCCCTTTGGGATTAACTCAAACTATGGTTTAAATGAGATAGATTTAGGCGCTGATAGTATTATTAATATTGAAGGTCAAAATGCGATGGGAATTTGGCTGACCGGAGATGGTTATGGCAGTGATGCTGGGGATATTTTTACTGCAAGAGGCACGAATAGTCGGGGGATTATGTTGCAAGGTGATATGCCGGCATCACGCATTGATTTTAAATTGAGTGATGCGGTCATAGATGTTGCAGGAAATTATGCAATGTATGCGTTGAATTCATATTCAAAAGCAACATTAAAAGATGTATCTATCATCATTGCCGAAGATCGTACTACGCCGGGTTCTGGTGCTTTTGGGTTACATGCGGCGAGCGGTGGACAGTATGATATTCACAACTTAACGGTGAAAGCTGGAATCAATAGCTACGCGGTATCTGCTCGTTCGGGATCTCATTATAAGATTGCCGGTAATATGTTGATACAGCATGATGTGATTGATGGATTTGCGATGAATGCCGATGGTCAAAATACAGAGATATCGGTGGATGGTGTTATCAATATTCATGGTGCCATTTTTGCCGGAAATCAGGCGAAGATCGATTTAACCTCTGAAAATAGCAGCGTCATCACGGGAGCGATTAATACTATGACTTCCTCCAAAGAGGGGAGATCGTCTATTGATGTTACGGAATCCTTACGTGAATATATAGATGATAATGGTAATGCGCATGCATATATTGATTATGTCATTAATAAAGTGGAAGCATTAGTCGGAGATAATAGGGCAACTGATCCCGGGATTGTGAATTGGGCCGGACAAGGATCAGTTTGGAATGTTGCTGGTAATTCCCGATTAAGCCGTTTAAATCTGACCAATGGTTTCATGAATCTTGCTTATGGTAAGGGTTGCAATCAAGTAGAGGTTGCAGATTTTTCTGGCAATATGAGTCTACGGTGATCATATTGTGTCGTTAGTGAATGATGGTTCGGCAGAGACGAATGGGACAGAGAAGAAGACGATTATTGAAACCTCGGATGGTCTTGCGACATTTACAGGCGCGCAAGAGTATGAGCTAGGAGGGTATCTTTATCAGGTTCAGCGTGTTGATCAAGATCCTAATCAAACAGATTGGGAAGTTGCTGGTACCGGGAAGAAATCAGATCCTGCTGAAGCATCTGTGAATGCTGTTGTGGGAAACTACCTGCTGAACTTAGCGGAGCAAGAACAATTATCAGATCGTATGAGTAGTTTACATGGTTTATCCTCAGATTATGGTGTTTGGGGTCGAGTGTATGGCGGTAAATTTAAGTCTTTTGATTCGGCATATCTTCAAGGTTTTAGTATGAAGTATTCGGGATTACAATTAGGTTTAGATCACCAAATTGCAGCGACAGAAAATGGCGTGTGGTATATCGGTGGCTCGGTTGCTTATACATCATCGGATCAAGATTATCGCCGAGGGGATGGGAAACAGAAGAGTTATAGTGGAACGCTTTATGCGACGTATGCTGATGATGCTGATTGGTACGTCGATCTCTATCTTAAATATGCCCATTATCGTAATAAGTTGGATGTACTGGATAGCGTTGGAACAAATGTCACTGGGCGTCATAATAATAATGGTTTTACCTTAAGCGCTGAGGTTGGTAAACGCTTTAAATTTGATAATCAGTTTTATATGGAACCAAGCGCACAGTTAATTTATGGGCATGTCGGCAGTAATAAGATCCATAATTCGAATGGTCTAAGCGTCGATCTTGATAGTCATAAATCGACAATGCTTCGTTTAGGAAGTCAGTTTGGTTATCAAGGAGAAATCTTAGCAACCCCCATTAATTTCTATGCAACATTGGCTTATGTTCGTGAGTTTGATGGTAAGCAAAACTACCGTCTAAATGGGCATCAAGAGCGTATTGATTTGGGAGGGAATTGGTTTGAGTATGGTGTTGGTGCGGATATTGAGTTTAATGAACAGAATATGCTGTTCTTCGATATTCGTGGTAAACACGGGAATAAGTTTGATCATTACACTTTGAACCTAGGATACAAATATCGATTTGAATAATGGCTCTTAATCTTCTTTAACGCAAGGAATCCGCTATGAAAATATTTCCTAGCGGCTTTCTATTATCTAATTAAACGTGTTTTTCAAAGCCGGTATCTTTGCTAGAAAGACCCTTGATACTTATGCCAATTGCGCGTGGCAGTAATGACCTGACAATTAATCTGCTTAAAACCCAACGGCACTATCATTATATAGTGGATTCAATGAAAGAAGAGTAATCTTACTTTTACACTCTTACACTCTTACACTCTTACACTTTTATAAGAACTGATTACGCTCTAAATGGTGTTTTCTCAGAAATCAATACAGGATATTGGCTGATAATAAGCGTTTAGTAGTAACACTCTTTAGTGACCCATTCGGTAATCACGCCCTTATTATCTGTTTTAAAAGTCTCTTCACAGATGGTTTCTACGAATGTATCAAAGTAGCCATTGCCGGTAGATTGATAGGTTTTCCATGTATAGAAGTTTCCTAATCGTCCCTTATTGGTCGCGTTAGGTGTTCCTTGTGTTTGAATACGCTTTTCTATGGGTTGTCCAATCCATTGATCACGGGTAGCTTTGAATTGTTCTATCGCCTCACTATTGTCGATAGCAATTGTCTCTTGTTCAGTGATGTGAGTACTATTAACACAGCCGGCAAGGAGAAGTGGGAGTAACCCAAATAATAGTTTTTTCATCTGCTTATGACCTTTTTATAAGTAAGAAAGAGATTGAGAGAACATTCAAGAGCGATTCTATTAGTTAATAATGACGCAGGTCTCAAAATCTTTAGAAATTCGTGAGTTAATCTTATCATTAATGATTTTTATTTATGTAAGATTTTTGTTTTATTTTTTATAGATAATGACGACTAATTTACCTAGAGAAGTCCCGCTCAAAGAAGAAGATGACAAACTTATGTACACGGTTTGCGGTTGAGAAGAATACTGATCTGTTTATATCCATTTTGCATTAGTAGTTGTAATCGTTATTCTTAAACTGAAATAAGGATGTGCGGATCGGATGGTGATTAATCGCAATAAAAAAAGCGATGATTCTTAAAATCACCGCTTTTTATTTAAACTCTATAGAATGATTAACATGCTTAGAGGTTCTTATAAAATTTAATCAGAGATTAAATCTTATTTTAATTGTTCCATTACTTCTGCTGCGAAGTCAGATTCAACGATCTCAACACCTTCACCAAGCTCTAAACGAACAAAGCTGTTCACTTTAGCTGATTCAGATTTAAGAAGTTTATCGATAGTCATGTCAGGATCTTTAACGAACGCTTGACCAACAAGTGTTACTTCTTCGAGATATTTACGGATACGACCTTCGATCATTTTTTCTTGGATGTCTGCAGGACGGCCTGACTCTTGTGCTTGCGCAGTGAAGATATCACGCTCTTTTTGTAAGAGTTCTGCAGGAACGCCTGAAGCGTCTACACATACAGGATTAGAAGCTGCGATGTGCATTGCGATGTCACGTGGAAGTTCTGCGTTTCCGCCTTCAACGTCTACAAGTGCAGCAATACGGATACCGTGAGCATATGCACCGATAGTACCATTTGCATGAATACCAGCTACACGACGAACAGTGATGTTTTCGCCGATTTTAACGATAAGGTTTTTACGAACTTCTTCAAGTGGTGTGCCATCAATTGTGATGTCAGCCATATCGTCGATATTTGCTGCTTTTTTCTCAAATGCAAGGTCTGCAACTTTGTTTGAGAAGTCGATGAAGTCTTGGTTTTTTGTCACGAAGTCTGTTTCACAGTTTACTTCAACGATTACACCAAATTTGTCATCATTACGAATTAATAAAACGCCTTCTGCTGCTGCACGATCTGCTTTTTTGTCAGCTTTCGCTTGACCATTTTTACGCATGAGTTCGATTGCTGCTTCGATGTCGCCACCAGTTTCGGTAAGCGCTTTTTTACATTCCATCATCCCTGAACCAGTACGTTCACGGAGTTCTTTTACCATAGCTGCTGTAATTGTCGCCATTATAAATACCTTAATAAATGAAAAGTTAATCGGAAATTAATGATAAAGCAGAGCGCTCAAAGAAAATTTGAGCGCTCAACCTTGCTCTTATTCAGCTGCTGCTTCAACTTCTACTTCAGCAACTTCCACGAATTGATCTTTTTCTTGAAGATCTTGTGAAATAAGTTGTGCATTTGAACCACGGCCTTCGATAACCGCGTCAGCTGCTGCTGTTGCATAAAGTTGGATTGCACGAATAGCGTCATCGTTACCAGGAATAACATAATCAATGTTTTCTGGTGAGCTGTTTGTATCAACAACACCGATTACTGGAATACCCATTTTTTTCGCTTCTGCGACTGCGTTGCTTTCGTAGCCAACGTCAATGATGAAGATTGCATCAGGAATATTAGGCATTTCTTTAATACCGCCGAGGCTTTTTTCGAGCTTCGCTACTTCACGCTCTAATAAAATACCTTCTTTCTTCGTGAGACGCTCGATTGAACCGTCTGCTTTCATATCTTCGATTTCACGAAGACGACGAATTGAGTTACGAACAGTTTTAAAGTTAGTAAGCATACCACCTAACCAGCGATGGTTAACGTATGGCATACCAGCACGTTGTGCTTGTTCAGTGATGATGTCAGATGCTGCGCGTTTTGTACCGACGAAAAGAACACGGCCGTTTTGTGATGCAACTTTAGAGATAAAGTTCATCGCATCATTAAACATTGGAAGTGTTTCTTCTAAGTTAATGATATGAATCTTAGAACGTGAACCAAAGATAAATGGTTTCATTTTTGGGTCCCAGAAACGAGTTTGGTGACCGAAATGTACGCCCGCTTCGAGCATGTCGCGCATAGATACTTGTGACATATTTTTTCCTTTTAAATTTAGGGTTAAGCCTCCAGATTTTCCTTAAGCGTAACTTTAACAATAGAAATTGCAAAGCACCCCCGCTTAGGAGTGAGCATCTGTGAGTAGTTTAAGTTAATAGGTAAACAGAGAATCTGCCTACGGTTTGATGCCAAAATAGTTTTGACGTAAGTATTCTCTATAAAAAGTGAATTGATTACAAAACAACCAAAATGACAAGCCCTGTATTATAGTCTTAAAACTTGATTTAAGCTAGTGAATTAAAATAATAAAGACAGAGTAAAATGCGTGATTATGTTATAATTTCGGCGATATAAATTTAAGATTTAGGACAGAACAATGACTTATAAAAATGATCGTTTTATTCGTGCCCTTTTAAAAGAACAAGTAGACAGAACACCGGTTTGGATGATGCGTCAAGCAGGGCGCTATTTACCAGAATACCGTCGTGTTCGTGCGCAAGCTGGAGATTTTATGGCGCTTTGCCGTAACGCAGAACTTGCTTGTGAAGTGACGCTACAACCCATTGATCGTTTCGGTTTTGATGCGGCAATTTTATTCTCAGATATCTTAACGATTCCGGATGCAATGGGCTTAGGTTTAAGCTTTGTTCCAGGGAAAGGTCCGGTATTTGAAACGCCTATTACAGATCCTTCACAAGTTGCGAAACTGCCTGTTGTGGATGTGGAAGATGAGCTTGGTTACGTCATGAATGCCGTATCCACGATTCGTAAAGCGCTAAAAAACGAAGTGCCATTAATTGGTTTTACAGGGAGTCCGTGGACACTTGCAACCTACATGATTGAAGGTGGCGGTAGTAAGGATTTTGGTAAAGTACGTGGTTTCATGTACGAGCACCCGCAAGCAATGCATCTTTTATTGGATAAACTGTCAGATATCGTGATTGATTATCTGAATGCACAAATCAAAAATGGGGCCGCGGCAGTACAGATCTTTGATACATGGGGCGGCATTTTATCGAAAGAGCATTATCAAGAGTTCTCACTACGTTATATGGAGAAGATCTTAAAAGGCTTAATCACCGAATACGATGGGCAAAGAATTCCTAGCATTGTATTCACGAAAAATGGTGGTATGTGGCTTAAAGAGCAAGCGGCAATTGGTGCCAATGGTCTAGGTTTAGACTGGATGACGGATATCACTGAGGCAAAAGCGCTTGTGGGTAAACAAGTTGTGCTTCAAGGGAATATGGATCCAGGTGTTTTATATTCAACGCCGGAAGTCGTTCGTGAAAACGTGAAGAAAGTCCTTGCGGGCTTCGGTAAAGTTCACGCTGATGAAGGGCATATCTTCAATCTAGGTCATGGTATCCATCCGGGAATTGATCCTGAGAATGTGAAAGCGATGGTGGATGCTGTTCGTGAATTTAGTCCTGAGTATCACTAAGGGCTGACAATGAATAGTAATCCTCCAGAGATTTTATCTTGTGGAGCGGTAATTGTTCGTTGGGATCGAGGGGAGTTTCGTTATTTACTTTTGAAAGCTTACAACTTTTGGGATTTTCCAAAAGGGCAGATTGAGAAGGGAGAAACGCCATTAGATACGACACTTCGAGAAGTCGAAGAAGAGACGACAATTCGAGACCTCATATTTCCATGGGGTCTTGATTATTTTGAGACAGCTCCCTATTTTCGGGGTAAGAAAGTCGCGCGTTACTATATTGCAGAAACGAAACGCCGAGGCATTCGTTTGCCGATTAATCCTGATTTAGGACGGCCGGAGCATAGTGAGTGGGCGTGGGTTTCAAGGTCTGAAGCTTTAAAACGTGTTACGCCGAGGGTTCAAGAGGTGATTTTGTGGTCAGATACTTATCTGGCATATGATCGCCGAGTCGGTGGTTAGTGAGTAAGTAAGAGATATAAGGAAGCGATGGAGGCGCATCATGAAGCAATTAGATAATATTTTGTTTGTCTGTGCGGATGAAGCATTTAATCATAAGCTACCTGAAATATTACCGCCCAAACAGTATCGGTTGATGAGCAATATTCATGCCGCAAAATCATGTTTAGCATCGGGATATGAGCCTGACTTAATCGTGGTTGATTTGGTATTACCGGCATTAACGGGACCTGAAACGTTAGATCAGTTACAACAACAGCTGCATCCGAAAGAAATCCCCGGCATTATCATGACGAACAATGATCGTTTAGTACTGTATTCCTTAGCAAGAGTGCCGGAGCTACTTGGTATTATGAGTAAAAAGGGCGATTCGGCATTGGTTTATGAGCGTATCAATAAACTATGGGATGATTATCAAGCGTTATTAGTCGATGGCGAGCCAATGCGATCTTTTGCTAACCAGAAATAGCGAGAAGCACTTATTAGCGGTCGTCTGTCGGATGAGTAATAATCCAAGTCAGATAGAATGAAAAGAGTCTTCACAAGAATGGTTGTAAGATCAATCAAAGATGAATTAAAATAAACTATGAAGCATCAGTTATAAAAACTGGTGCTTTTTTATTGCTTGTCATGATCTTAATGAAATCGGTATGGTAATTACAACCTGCTGGCACGCGATTGCTAAATATTCGATCTAGCCGCCATCGGTTTCAATGGCGTTGCCACTTTATATATTGATGATGTTTTTAATGAAAAGAGGTATTTCAACTCGCTGGTGCAATCTCTGTACAAGTATGCCAGCATTAGATATAGCCGCGCATCGGTTTTAATGGCGTTACCACCTTATATATTGATGATGTTTTTAATGAAAAGTAGTGTTCTCAACCCACTGGCGCGTTATCTGTAAAAGTATGCAAGCATTCACTCCAGCCGCGCATCAGCTTTGGGTAATAAGCGTATGTTTTAGTCGATGATTGAACTGCATTGAACGATAATAAAAATCGAATGATAATTGTTATCAATAAAGCTAGCCATCGGTGTTATTTCGATGTATTGTGACAAATACCGATTCAAAAATAGTGATTGATGATACGAGGTTAAAATCATGAAAGTAGCATTAGGGCAGTTTGAAGTTGTGGCAGATTGGCAAGATAATGCGGAGCGTTGCATCGAGTTTATGCGTCAAGCTGAAGCTTCTGGCGCAAAATTATTAGTGTTACCAGAAGCGGTATTAGCGCGTGATATTACAGATCCAATGGCGATTTTATCATCAGCGCAACCTTTAGATGGACCTTTCATGCGTTACATCTTGGCAGAGAGCTGCACGGAAATCTTAACGACTGTTTTCACGATTAATGTGTCGGTATCTGATGGCAAGGTGGTCAATACATTAGTGGTGATTCGTAATGGTGAAATTATCGCAAGCTATGAAAAACTCCATCTCTATGATGCGTTTTCTGTTCAGGAATCATTAACGGTTAATCCAGGCAAAGTGGTTGCGCCCTTAGTTGAGATTGATGGTTTTAAGATCGGTTTAATGACCTGCTATGATCTGCGTTTCCCAGAGCTTGCACGAAGTTTAGCGCTGCAAGGCGCGGATCTATTTGTATTACCATCGGCGTGGGTTAAAGGTCCGCAAAAAGAACATCATTGGAAGGTGCTTTCAACGGCTAGAGCTTTAGAAAATACCTGTTATATGCTGGCGGTTAGTGAATGTGGTCCAATCAACATTGGTAATAGCTTGGTGGTCGATCCACTCGGCGTTGTGATTGCGCAGATGTCTGAAATGCCGGGAATGCTCTTTGCCGAGGTTAGTCGAGCGCGTTTAGATGAAGTTAGAGCGCAGTTGCCGGTATTACAAAACAGCTGTTTTGAGCCGCCGGTATTAAAAGCCAAATAATTGGTAATCGATACTTTCCAAGCCGATATGTGGCTGGGTTGAATACTTGCAGATTTTTAGCAATCGCGTGCCAGTAATGGTGCGGGATTTTTTATTGCGATGACGATATTGCGGTATCTGTTTTGATATTAGAAATATTGCTATTTCGGTCTGCAAATCGTTGTGATAACTGCTGGCGTGAAATTTATCCAAGCATGCAAACATTTTCTCCAGCGATGTATCACCCTTTAAAGGTGTTTGTAATCAGGCAATAAATGAGATCTTTAAAAGCTTATTTTACTATAGAAGCTTCTTTAAAAGCCGATATGTGGCTGGATCGAATGCTTGCAGATTTATAGCAATCGAACGCCAGCGGTTGGGCGATGCTTTTGAGCTGAAGAGATAACGCAAATCTTATGCCAGCAATTAGGCGATAGTTCTAAATTGAAGTAATAATGAAAATTTTGTTCCAACGGTTTGGGCTGAAATGCTATTTGTCCGATCGGCGATAAAATTGTAGTAAGCTTTCTTTGGTTTTCATCTCGCGATACATTTCAAGCGGAATGAGCGCATTTGCGGTATCGATTGCAGATTTTACGGGCGATTCGATGGAGAGCGATGTGATCTGATCGAGTAGCTCGCTTGCTTTGAGCGTTGCTAATAATTCAGGATAAAAGCCGGCAAAGAAGGGCGGATCGAGGAAGAGATGGCAGCGTGTATCGTTTGCTGCAATTTCGGCAATAATCGGTTGTAGCTGCGGATTATCTGTTTGCAAAAACTTTAAACCATCTTGATTAAGAAGAAGTGCTTTGTCTGTTGGGATTTTTAGTGCCGCAATATTGGCTTGAAGTTGCCTGAAAACTGCCGGATCTTTCTCAATGAAGATCGCTTTTTTTGCGCCGCGAGAAAGTGCTTCAATGCCTAATGCGCCGGTACCGGCAAAAGCATCAATGACAATACTGCCGGGAATAATCGATTGTAACCAATTGAAGAGCGTTTCCCGAACACGAGCCGCCGTTGGGCGTAAACCATCGGCATCAATCACACTGATTTTGCGAGAACGAAATTCACCGCCAATAATTTGGATTTGGTGAGTGCTGTTTTTGGCGCTTGATGTAGGGTGTTGGCGGCGTTGTTTCATATCGTGAAATCTGTTGTAAATTATCTAAATTAAAAGTTCTTATTACTCTTTTCAGAGCGGGGAAAATATAGTGAGATCGGCTTAAAACGATCTGATTAACAGATTCTATTTAAAAGATGATGCGTAGCTGGAGAGAATGGTTGCACTCTTTTAGCAATCTCGCACCAGCAGTTATCAACGCTCTTTTAAACCAAAATGACGATACAAGCATGCTTGTGTCGACCTTGTGTCAGCAGTTGTTATGGCTGTTCTTAAACCGATACAATTCTCTATCGTAAAATCGTTTTTTAATTGGCACATTAAACGTCTTTTAAAAATGTTTTTTCAAAGCTGAAGCATCGCTGGAGGAAATGGTTGCACTCTTTTAGCAATCTCGCGCCAGCAGTTATCAAAGCTCTTTTAAACCCGAATGACAATATAAACATGTTTGTATCGATCTTGTGCCAGCATTTTATCGCTTGTGATCTTATAACTAAAGTGACTATATCAATAGTGTGTTAGCCTATATTATTGATACTTTTTATTCAAAATTCCGGTACATATATTGGTGAAATGCTCGCCGGATCACGAATAATTTTTTTCCGAAATAACATCCCTTACTTTGAAGTATCTTTTACTCTGCTGATTTTTGTTTTGTTTGAATCTCAATCGGAGCGGTGAGTGCTTTGATCTCTTCTTGTGTCGGAATCATCGGCACATCTAATGTTTGTACGATATGGCTACGAATCCAGCTTTCGGTGGTTTTCGCTAGCTCATTAGTAGAGAGGTCTTTCGATTCAATCGGCTCACCAATTACAATCGTGACAACGCCCGGCTCTTTTAAGAATCGACCTTTTGGTGCGGCAATACCGGAGTTAATCGCCATTGGTAATACCGGTGCTTCCATTTGTTTAGTGACAATAAAGCCGCCTTTTTTGAAAGGGACTTCTTGATCAAATGGTACACGCGTTCCTTCAGGGAAGATAATCACAGAGCGGCCAACTTCAAAGCGCTCTTTTGCCTGTTTTGAGATCTGCTTCAATGCATTTTTTCCATCGGCACGATTAATTGCAATCGGCTTCGCTTTTGCTAATCCCCAACCAAAAAAGGGAATATAGAGTAGCTCTTTTTTCAGTACAAACGAATGCGGCGGTAAAATCACCGTATAGATGAGCGTTTCTAAAGCAGATTGATGATTCGACACAATAAAATGTGGGCGCTCTTTGAGTTTTTCTAAGTTCTCACGACCAATCACGCGATAATGAATGCCGGCACCAATACGCATCCAACCAATGAGAATGTTCGACCACGCAATCGTGACATTACGATACCAAGATCCCCACAGAATAACGGTAGTAATCAGCATTACCGGCGTAATAATCAAATAGATCACGAGAAAGCCTAAGAATGTAATGAGTGAGCGAAGCCAAGTAATCATTCGGCATGTCCTTTAGTTGGAGGATGATTGAGAAAGCGCGGCGACAAACCCCGCAAGATCATCAAAAATAGGGAGATTCTCAGAGCGGTTCTGTTCAATAAACCTTTTTTCTGTCGCAGCGCCATTTCCCGTGCGCACTAGAACAGGTAAAACACCGGCATTGTTAGCAGCTTTGATATCAGAGCCTTTATCGCCGACAAAGTAAATCACGGCATTTTCCGGCATCTTCAATTGCGAGATAATCTTTAACAGCATGCCGGGATTGGGTTTACGATCCGGATGAGATTCATCATCTGCTGTGCAAAATTCTAGTGCATGAACTTTACCATCTAAGTCAGCGAGAAGAGAGTGCATCTTTTGATGCATCTCATCTAACGCTTGATGATCATATAATCCTAATGAAATGCCGCGCTGATTGGTGGCAATGCCAACTTTAACGCCGGCATTTGAGAGCGTTGCAATCGCTTCTAAACTGCCGGCAATAGGCTGCCATTCATCGGCAGATTTAATGTAGTTTTTAGAATCGTGATTAATCACACCATCACGATCTAAAATTACTAAATCCGGCCATTTTAAGGAAGAATGATCTATCATCTTTATACTCGATTATCTGATTACAGCTGAAGTTTAGAGATATCCGCAACCATTTCAAAGTCGTTACGAATTTCTGTTAAGAGCGCAATACGATTGTGACGAACTTGAAGATCATCCGCCATTACCATGGTATCTTCAAAGAATTTCGCCAGCGGATCTGCAAGATTGCTTAGCGCCGTTAAGATCGCTTCGTAATCTTTCGCCGCCGCTAATGATTCAATTTTACCGCTTAATTCACGAGTTGCCGCAAAGAGCGCTTTTTCTGAATCATTTTCTAGAAGAGCTTCTTGCACATTGTCTGCTGCAGTTTCACCTTTGTTGTTGCTCAAAATATTGTGAATACGTTTATTGGTTTCCACTAATGAGCTTGCAGCCGGTAATGCTTTAAATGCCGCAACCGCGAGTAAGCGATGATAGATATCGAGCGGATTGGTGAGTTTAAGCTCAGAGATTGAGGCAAATACATCATTAGAAACGCCAAGATCCGCAGAATATGCGCGTAAACGATCGAAGATATAGGTGAAAATTGTTTCCACAGATTTATCTGCATCAATTGCCGCCGGCATTGTGCTTGCGCTGATTTCGATGAGCTTTAAGAGGTCGAGATTGAGTTTCTCTTCAATCAAGATACGAAGCACGGCAAGGGCATTACGACGTAATCCATAAGGATCGCGCGAACCTGTTGGGATTTCACCAATAGAGAAGATGCCGACAATAGTATCTAAACGTTCCGCCAAACCAAGTGCTTGCGCTTCTTTTGTCACCGGTAATCTGTCGCCGGCAAAACGTGGCCAGTAAACTTGCTCTAAGCTATCCGCGACGACAGGATTTTCGCCTTGTGCATTGGCATAATAGCGTGCCATTGTGCCTTGAAGCTCTGGGAACTCTTGCACCATATCGGAGATCAGATCCGCTTTATTTAAACGAGCAGCACGAGAAACAATCGTTTCATCTGCACCAATATCTTTTGCAATCGCTTCTGCTAAGGTTTTAACGCGGTTGATCTTATCTGCTTGTGATCCGAGTTTGGTTTGGAACACAACATTTTCAAGATGCGCTAAGTAATCTTCTAACGGTTTTTCACGATCTTCATTCCAGAAGAACTCTGCATCGGCAAAACGAGGACGAATTACACGCTCGTTTCCTTCGACAACCGCTTCTGGCTCTGCGCTGATAATATTGCTGATAAAGCAGAATTTATCGATGAGTTTGCCATCATTATCTACAATCGGGAAGTAACGTTGATGATCTTCCATCGCAATAATGAGCGCTTCTTGCGGCACATCAAGGAAGTGCGATTCAAACGAACCAATCATCGCATTTGGGTATTCCACAAGCGCAGTTACTTCATCTAAAAGCCCAGCATTCACGATTGGATTACCAACATTTTCCGTGACTTCTTTAATTTGCGCTTCGATCATCGCTTTACGTTTGGCAAAGTCCGGCACAATATGACCTTGTTCCGTTATGATTGCTTCATAATCTTTCGCGTGTGTAATCGTTACTGGCGTTGTTGTCTGGAAACGATGTCCACGGCTTACGTTGCCGGCTTTAATGCCGAAAATTTCCATATTAAGAACTTGATCTCCAAAGAGAACAGCGATCCAACGAACAGGGCGCACAAATTCAAAGTCATGTCCTGCCCAACGCATTCTTTTCGGGATCGGTAAGCCTTTGAGCGCTTTTTCGATCATCTCAGGAAGAAGTGATTCCAGCGTTTCGCCTTTGACTTCTTCTTTAAAAGTGTACCAAGCGCCTTTATCTGTTTCGAGCAGCGTTAACGCATCAACATCAACCCCACATGAACGTGCAAAACCTTGCAATGCCGGCGTAGGCGCGCCATCTTTCATCGCAGCTGCCGCAGCAGGACCGCGGCGCTCATTTGTGTAATCTGCTTGCTCTGATTGAAGATCAGAAATCACCAATGCTAAACGGCGCGGCGTTGCAAAAGCCTGAATCCCTGAGAATTCGAGCTTTTTCGCTTTAAGTTCCGTTTCAATGCCTTTCTTAAAAGCATCAGATAAGTTATTCAATGCACGAGGTGGAAGTTCTTCCGTTCCAATTTCAATCAGTAGCGTATCTTTAATCATTGTGATTCCATCTAAAAAGTTTAGAAAATGACCTATTTAGTATTTATAAGCGGTTATTTTAGCGTATTTGGACGGATTCGACTAATGGAGATTGTATTATCTCCAGTGGAGGTGGAAATGCTCGAAATCACACGCTTTTAATAAGTTGTTAAAGAGGGATTTTAGAAAAAGTATTCTGGTAAATTTCCGTTCGCAGGGTTTATGTTTATAATGCTTCGATGAATGATTGGAAAGGTAGGATAAGAGCATGAGTAGAGCAGATCGCCCATTACGAGTTGGGATTCTATTGCGTAATCGCCATGATGGTCCAGGCGGGCTTGAGAAGGTTTTAGAGATTGTTGCAAGAGCAATGCCAGAAAAGAATGTGGAACTTAAATTCTATGCTTTATATCCACCGAAGTATGGTGATTTTACAAAAGAATTTGGTTCACTTACCTATTTGCCTTTATCCCCTTCATTGTCTTTGTTACAAAAACTAATGCCAGCAAAGCTCTTTAGAGTATTACAAAAAAATTATGTCAAAAAACATGGAATGAAATTGTTTCGGATGATGCAGGCAGATCAGCTGGATCTTCTTATTACACTTGATTTATCGAAGCAGTTTTTAGGTAACTATGAATTTTTAAAAACGTTCAAAGATGAAGCCAATATTCCAATTCTTTCTTGGGTTCATAGCTCATTATCAAGTAATTCACCGAAAATAACGCAAGCTGTAAAAGATCGTATTCATCTGTTTGATGGACATTTGGCAATTAGTCCGGGAATTGCCAAAGAATTAGAAAATGATTACGGCGTAAAAAATGTGGATGTTGTGTTTAATCCAGTAAATTATGCCGAGCTTATCGAAAGAGATCCTCGTAAATTTATCTATATTGGAAGAATTGATGCTAATAAGCGAGTCGATTCTTTATTAGTTCAACTACAAAAATTAGTGGGTGATTGGTCGTTAGATATTTATGGTTCTACAGGGAAAAAGAAGAAAGACCAAGCGTTTATCCAAAAAATTGTAGATATGGGATTAGCGGATAAAGTGACTTTTCATGGTTGGAAATCTGATGTTTGGAGCGAGGTGAAATCGGCAGGAGTGATTTTGTTAAACTCAAAAAAAGAAGGAATGCCATTGGTATTAGTTGAAGCGATGATGCGTGGTATCTCTGTTGTTTCTTCTGATTGTCCAACAGGACCAGCGGACCTAGTGAGTTCGGGGGAAAATGGGTGGCTCTATCCTGTGGATGAAGAAGTAAAAATTGCTGTAATATTACAGAATATCCTCGATGAAAAATGGAGTTTAGCTTCATCAAGGGATATTCAGAAGAGTGTAAAGTTATTTAGATCAGATAATTATTTGAATAGTTTTATCAAAAAAATATCGGGGCTAAGGAGAAATAGATTTTAGCTTTTTTAGAAGATAGTTAGCTCGAATTAAACGGGTTTTAGATTTCCATGACAGTTTCATGTTTTTCCTATTCTTTTTAAGAAAACATAAGGTTTTATGAAATTCATTAACCCAGTCTTCGCTGTTCGAAATATGGGAAATGTTCTTTCTGTAGTAGCGTAATGTTCCCCAAAATGTGTTGATTAATTCTTGTTGTGCTTTAATTGATATATGGCCCATGTCTTTGCCGAATAGTTCATACATGAATATGGCATTTTGGCAGATTAAAAATCTTTGGTTATTGATTTTTTTTGTCGTTGAATTCTCATTATTTTGGTAAAAATATACACCATCATATTTTTGTGTATATTCGGCATTCATAAAATTTAGACGAGTGATAACTTCATCGTTATTAATATAGTTGTTGTGATGAGGATTATATTGAGAATATTGGTAGTAGCTTTTTAGAAAAATGGTACGTTTTACACAAGTCGATCCATGCACTTGCCAATGTACTAAAGAATACTCCAAAGCTTCTAATCCCGTATATGTTTGGCGCTCATCATAGAATTTGAAGGCATGATAAGAGTTGTCAGCTAATTGTATTTGAACATTTGGAAAGTAAATATCACTTGGATGATCAAGTATGCATTGCTCAGTTTTATAAATCATATCTTCAGATATTGCATCATCACAATCTAGTATTAAAATATAATCCGTAGATGCATGTTTAATACCTACTTCTCTTGCTTTAGCTGCTCCACTATTTTTCTGTGAGAGAATTTCATAAGAGAAAGAAAAATTTTGCTTATTGCGCCCTAGTAGTTCTTTAATTAGTTCTACTGAATTATCGGTAGAACCATCATCAATTAGGATCACATGGAAACTTTGAGAAGTTTGCTTAAATAATGTATCTAAATATTGTTGAATGTTATTGGTTTCATTGTAGATGGGGGTAACTATAGATATAAGTTTTTTCATAGGGGCATTTGTAGTTAGTTTTGTATGCTCTAAAAATAATAAGTATTTGCAGAAAATAATTGGCTGATACAATACGGAGCTAAATTATTGTGTTTTGGGAGGAAGGCAATAGGAATGAAAGTATCTATAATAGTGCCTGTTTATAAGGTTCGAGATGAAATTAATCGTTGTTTACGATCCATCATAACTCAAAATTATCAGAATTTAGAGTTGATTTTAGTAAATGACTGTACTCCAGATGATAGTTTTGATTTAGGAAAAGCATATCTAGAAGAATTAGGTTTTCATGGGGAAATTAAGTTTTTGTACCATGATGTTAATAGAGGGTTGTCAGCCGCCCGGAATTCGGGAATTAGGATTGCGACAGGTCAATATTTGTTTTTTTTGGATAGTGATGATGAGCTTTATGATCAAAATACCATTACTTATTTGGTTTCATTAGTTGAAATGCACGGCGAGCCGGATTTAGTAATGGGGAGTTTTGAGAGAATTGTTAATGGTGATAATGGAGAGATTTATCCTTTGAAGGATTCTCTTTACTTAAGAAATAAAGAGATATTTTCTGCTTATGCTCAAACAAAATTATGGATGACAGCTTGGGGGAAATTGGTATCTCGTGAATTTTTAATAAAGCATGGGCTTTTCTTTAAAGATGGTATTTATCATGAAGATGAATTGTGGAGTTTTCTATTATTTAGAAATGTGACATCACTATATGTAACATCAATTCCTGTGTATAAGTATTATGATAGGGATAATTCAATTACAGCCTCAATTACTAATAAACATATTGTTGATTTTATAACGGTTGTTTCTGAAATGTATCAATGTTACTTAGATGATAAAGAGTATTTTCCAGATCAAACAATAATATTAATAGGGCGCTTGAGAAGAGAAGTATTTAGAAGATTGATAAAACATGGAGATGATTTGATATTTGAGCGTGAAATAAAACGATTAAAATGTATAAATCTACCTATTACTTTTAAAAGTACGAGTTTGTTGAAATTTAATTTATTTATGAAATTGCCAGTTAAAAAAATTTTGTATTTGAGTCAATTGAAAGCGAGATTTACTAAATCAAGCTTGGATAAAGGATAAAGATGAAAATCTCTGTTATTGTTCCGATTTATAATGTCGAAGAAGATATTGTCCGTTGTTTGCAATCCGTAGTACAACAAGATTATCCACATATTGAATTGATTATTGTCAATGATAAGACTCCTGATAAGAGTTTTTTAATTGCAAAGGATTATATTGTTAGTGTTGGTTTCTTAAAGCAAACAATTTTAATCGAACATGATTGTAATTTAGGTGTTTCAGATGCGAGAAATTCAGGGATAGAAGTAGCTTCAGGAGAGTATGTCTTTTTTTTAGATAATGATGACGCCTTGTCAAATCATCAGGTTATTTCTAATTTAGTCAAGATTGCTGAAAAATATAAACTTCCAGATTTAGTAATAGGTAGTTATCAATACATTGTTGATGGTAAAATTGCAAAGACTCATCAATTGCCGGATAAATACTATTCTTCACATGAGAGTCTTTATCATGATTATTGTGGAAAAGGAATTTATTGGGCAGCTTGGGGGCGATTGGTTAAGCGAACCTTAATAGAAGAGTATGATCTTTCTTTTAAATCAAGACTATATAGTGAAGATATTTTATGGTCATTTTTTCTTTTTAAAAATGCAAAAACAGCTTGTCTGAGCTCTTTGATTATTTATGATTACTATAATAGACCAGGTTCTATAATGTCCTCTTTAAGCGAAAAGCATTTACTTGATTTGAAAATTATTTTGGAAGATATGTATCTTTCATATCAACTAGAGCGATCTGAGCGGAGTTTAAAAGATACAGCTACTTTAATAGAAAGGTACAGAAGGTTGTATTTGCAGTATATATTTTGTCTGAATCAATCATCTAATGAACATAAGAAAATAAATATTAAGTTTTTGCAATCAATCAAATTGCCAACAAATGTAAAAGGTGGTTTTAAATATTTGAGGCAAAATGTCTTATTAAGAATGCCAACTATTTTTGTATTCAAGTATTTGAATTTTAAATGGAAAAACATACGGCATAAGCATTAATTGCTTTATTTGAAATATTTGTTTTCTAAGATTTAAGAATAAAATATCGGTAGGACTCAAAGAGCTAGAAAAGTTTCTAGCTCTTTTTAAATATGGCCTTTATTTTATTTTTCCAAATAACTTGTTTTAAAAGTTTTACCCACGGCTCTTTAATATTGTTTTCTTGCACAAAATCTAGAATAGATTCAAGTTCTATAAGTTTGCTTTTAGCTCTGTAATCGAATTTATGTAGTTTTTTAAGATCTAAGGTTGTATCAAAGCATTTTGGATCTGCATAGCCAGCAGCTAAAAAATTGAATCTTGTTCTATAGCATTTTTCACATTCACCACAGTTATCTTCTAATCCTTTTTCCCAGCAAACTTTTAAACGTTCTCTAATAATTTGTTGGTTAGATATACGCTTTACTTTTTCTGTTCGAGTATATCCGGCTCCATCATGTATTGTTTCCATCGTTGAGCTAGAAAGTAGAAAGTCTGTGCAAGGAGTTGATCCCCATGGTGTTACAAGATCTTTATAACTATCCCCAGATCCAATAAGTGCATAATCGAAATGTTCAGAGAAGAGATGGAAGCAACAAGCTAGTTGGCAAGCATGGCTCATTTCCCAATCTTGATTTGATACCTCTTTTAGATCTGTCCAGACTTCAAGTTTTTGACAATTAAACTGTTTGAATATTGGAGAAATTCGTTTTAGAAGCTCTTGATATTCTTTATTCTTATCGGAAGGAACATCAAATCCCTGCACGCATAAAACATTTTTTAATTGGAATGAAGAGTGATGTTCCCAATCATCCTGATTATGACGAAGTAATGTAAAGCAGGCATCAACTCCACCTGAAAAGGCGGATATAGCTTCATTATTTTTAGGTTTTATAGATTGATCAATATTGTTAGCTATTAATTTGATTCGTTTATATTTTTTAGGGAAGTAATTATGCCATGCCTCTATAAGATAATTGATGTTGTGTATGCCTTTTGGACTTAGAGGAAGATCTATTATTAAATCTTCACCACATTCCATTGCCTTGAATATGACCGCAAAAATAAAGCCTTCATATGATTTTACAGGTATGTAGTCAAACTCTTCAGGAGTTTTGATAATAAATTTTGAAGAAAAAGATGTGCTTTTTTTCTGAGAAATAAAATCGAGAAGATAGCTATGCTCTTCAGAATTATAGTGGCACTTTATGGTAGACATACAAATCCATCGCTATAGTAAATAAAGCAATGGATTATATCAGTATTTGTAAATAGATGTTAAGATCAAAGAGTCTATTTATTTTAAAAGTAACTCACTGTTTTGAGTCCATTGCTGGATATAGGTGCTGTTTTTGCCATAAGAGTTATCTATAACTTGGTGCTCTTTATTCATTAGAGATGATAGGATATGTGCATGTAGTCGGTTGGTGATAATGTTCTTATGATCACTGAATAATTTTATTGCTTTCTGAATAATATAATTTGTATATCTAATCCAAAGTTTGATTGTTATTTTGCTGAGCCATGCGATTTTATGTTTTTCACAGAATCGCAATGTTTTGAAGAATTTTTTGATTATGTATAAGTGCTTTTTGCCAATTAGTAGATCCCAGTCTGTGGTTGTGTCTGCTTCAATTAGGGAAGGAGTATTGCCAGCTTCTTTATCGATTCTACTTAAAAACAGAGTTTCTTTTATTGGGTGGTTAAGAGGTTTTATTCGATAAAGATGATGCGCCATATCTGGCATTAAATAGATATTTTTAGACATTTTTTCTGCAAGACTTTGAGATACTTGATCTCGCACACAGATATGCAAATTTTTATGTTGAGAGTATAATTTGCAGCAATTATGGTAATTCTCATCAGACTCAAAATAGATTGTTTGGGGTAATATGATAATGGTGTTGTTAGGATGTTTTTTAATAATTTTTTCTCTAAAATCTTGGTGAAGATGATAAAGATCCCCTAAGTTCCCCCCACCATGAAGAAGAATAATATGATTTTCAGGTATTTCCGGAAACTCATAGTCTATGGCAGATGCAATTCTAGAGATTTTAATAGAGTTTTTATTAAGGAAGTTTAAAGATCCCTGCATAATTAGTAAATCCCCGATGTTACTGTGTATAGGAACATCTAAATAGTGTACTGGTTGATCTTTTATAATTTTGAGTAGTGGATCATGCTTTCTCATTAGCGAAGCCATTAAGCTTTTATGGTTAGTCATTTTCTGCTCTTTAATTTTATTTATATTTTGTTGATTACAAGAGGTATTGTAACCAAAATCGATAGTCGCAATACATTTTATAATGAGCTTTATATTTATAGATATTTTAGTTTAAGCATCTCAGTTATCATCGCTGGCGCGTGATCTATAAAAGTCTGCAAGTATTCGTTCCAGCCGTGCATCAGCTTTAATAGAGATTGAAAGCATCGAGAGCGATATTCGATTACGTTAATCGTGACGTGAATTAAATTGAGCATTGCCGCTCAAGCGCCCATTCAATATGTTCTTGTAAAGCGGCATCCTCAATATGCTGCTTTGCTTTGAGCGCTTCGATATTCTCGATTGCCGGCGGGCTATTGCCGATGCCGATCGCGATATTTCTAAGCCATCTATTGTATCCTAATCTGCGAATAGGGGAACCTTCTGTTTTCTTTAAGAATTCCTCTTCTGTCCAGCTGAAGAGCTCCAATAGCGTGGATGAATCTAGCTTGTGTCTTGGGAGAAAATCTTTGGTCGTGAGATCAATCGAAAAACGATTCCATGGGCAGACAATTTGGCAATCATCACAGCCAAAAACACGGTTTCCCATCGCTTCTCGATATTCAATCGGAATCGGGCCGAAATGCTCGATAGTGAGATAAGAGATACATTTTCTAGCATCGATTTTAAAGGGTGAAACGATCGCATCTGTCGGGCAGGCTTTGATGCATCGGGTGCATTGTCCGCAGTGGTTAGTAATCGGTTCGCTAGGGATATCAATACGTTTGGAGAGTAACAATTCGCCGAGAAAGAAGAAGGAGCCCCTCTTCGGGTGAATAATCATGGTGTTTTTGCCAAAAAAACCTAAGCCAGATTTTTGGCTAAAAGCACGTTCTAATACCGGCGCACTATCGACAAAAGCGCGAAATTCTAAATCAGGGATTTCACTCTGTAACCATTTGCCGAGATTAGTGAGCATATTTCTTAGTACTTTATGGTAATCTCGCCCAAGCGCATATTCGGCAACATAAGCGTGATTGGGATCTTCTAATCGTGCTTTGGCATCAATATCAGGATTATAGTAATGTAGCTGCGCTGTCAGCATTGAAACCGTGCCAGGAACGAGCTGATCGGGATGATAGCGTTTTTCGCCATGTTTATACATATAATCGAGATCGCCATGAAATCCTTCGCCGAGCCACTCAATAAAGTAATCACGGTTTTTTCCAGGATCAATATCGGCGCTTGAAAGCTCATTAATACCGATTTCAAGCGCTTTTGCTTTAAGACGTTCGATAAATTCGGGAGCGTTATAATCGATAGTCATAAACGTGAAATCCTAAAATGAGAGCCATAAATCTAAAATGCCGAGAGAAATTGAGCCGCGATTTTAGCATAGGATTGCCGGAGTCGTCTAAGGCTCTGCTTGCTGTTTCAATTTCTCTTGGTATTTGCGTTCTAGCGCTGCTTTGACATAAGGATGCACAATCGCGCTCACATCGCCGCCGAGCATGGATGCTTCACGCACCATGGTGGAAGAGACGAAGGAGTATTTTTCGCTGGGCGTTAAAAAAATCGTTTCGACTTTCTCATTAAGATGACGATTCAGGCTCGCCATTTGGAACTCATATTCAAAGTCAGAAACGGCGCGTAATCCGCGGACTAAAACATGGCTGCCGATCGTATCCATATAGCGCGCAAGGAGATCATTAAATCCTACAACTTCGATATTGTCGTACTCTTTAAAGACTTCTTTTGCCATATCTAATCGTTCTTCAAAGGTAAAAAGCGGGCGCTTTTTCGGACCGGTAATCTTTGCAACAGCGACGATTAATTTCGGAAATACACGCGCTGCACGAATAATGATATCGGAATGACCATTGGTGATCGGATCAAAAGTGCCGGGATAAACTGCGGTTGACTCACTCATAACTCTGCCTTTTCGTCGGGCAAATCATGGATGATCTCTTTAGCTAGGGAAAGCGGATATTTCATCGCATGAAAAGCCTGTGGTAAATATTCTTAATGTTTTTCTAATTTTAATGGTGAAGACTTTTGTACGATATTAACTGATTGCGTGCAGAAATTCGAACCGAATCCACGATTGATGATGATTATATTGTGAAATTAGTGGATTTGAAGGATTGGGTGGAACGTCTTTTTCAAGCAGTTGTTTTCAAAGTTGATGCATGGCTGGGTCGAATGGCTGCATGCTTTTAGGAATCGCGCGCCAGCGAAGGGGCAGATTTGTTGTTGCTGGTAGAGTTTGAACTAGGTGCTGAATGTAGTTTCCAAAGCTGATATGCGGCTGGAGCGAATGGCTGCATGCTTTTGGGAATCGCGCGCCAGAGAGGGAGCGGATTTGTTGTAAATAGAACGATGTGATCTTGCAGTACTCTTATCATTTTGGTTTAAAAAATAGCGGCACAACTGCTGGCACGAGGTTTATAGAATCCTGCAAGCATTCTCCCCAGCGATGCATCAACTTTTAAAAAGTTTGTTTATTCAGACAATAAATAGATTATTTAAAACCGATTTCTATATGATTTCATACTCGCAGGATGAAATGGGCAATTGTGGGTAAAACGGCGTGAAGAAAGTTATGAAGAGAGTCATAAAAACGGAATAAGAGAGGCTTTTAATGATTGGGTATTCAATAGAGATTGATCTTACTGTTTATATTTAAAAAAATAGCGGCACAACTGCTGGCACGAGGCTTATAGAGTCCTGCAAGCATTCTCCCCAGCGATGCATCAACTTTTAATTAAAAGGTTGTTTAATTCAAGTAGTTAATTCAATTAGTTAGATTTAGGTAGTTAATTAGAATCTTTAAAACCGATTTCTATATGATTTCACATTAGCTAAATGACAGTGAAAATTGTGGGTAAAACGGCGTGAAGAAAGTTATGAAGAGAGCCATAAAAAAAGCGCAAGGATATGCGCTTTTAATGATGATTCTTTGAGTTTTCGGGGTTTAAGAATTTGCGTAAATGGAAATCAAACCATCTCACAAGGCCACATGGATTCTTCAGTTGCCATATCCCAGAACATATACTCAAAGTAGCTCGTTTTCACGAAGATCTCTTCCATCTCTTTAAGTTTTCGCTCTGGCATTCCTTCTGCTAAGCGATTGACGAGATTGATGCAGGTTTCGGCAAGTTTAGAGAATTCTTCGCCGGAGTAGGTTTGTACCCATGATCCGTAAAATTCATGCTCTAAAGCACCATCCCATTTTGCAAGTGCTTTACCGATGAAGTTGTAGCTCCACGCACACGCAAGCACCGCTGCGGCGGTATTTTCAACGCCGCCTTTATACGCTTCTTGCAGCATAAAACTCGTGTAAGCGGTCATTGTTGAAGAGGGATAAGTGTTTTCTAAATCTTCGTTAGAGATGCCAAACTTTGCGGCATAGGAACGGTGGAGATCCATCTCGAAATTCATCGTGCCGGAGAGTAAGTTGGCAAACAACGTCATGGTTTCTAAATCATCCGCTTTTGCAGCACCAATTGCGAAAAGACGCGAGTATTCGATGAGGTAGACATAATCTTGGCGCATATAGTGACGGAATTTATCGTGGTCTAATTCGCCGGTACCAATGCCTTTGACGAAAGGATGTTCTAAGTAAGCATTCCAAACAGGTTCCACACGTTTGAAGAGGCGATCACAAAATGTTTGAGTCATAACAAATATTTCTCCTAACAGAAATGATAAGACAATGATTTCAGAATTTTGGTGCATCAAGCGCACGATAAAATGACCTGAAAGTAAAAAATCGTGACATGGTTGTTCAGGTTGAGTGATGGTGCCGGTGCGTGATCTTTATAAGCATGCACGCATTCGTTCCAGCCGCAGATCAGCTTTGAAAGAACCTTCAATATCAGCATCAACTGCAATTTCCAACTTTCACGTCACCGCTGAAGCAGATCCATCCTTGCTGGCGCGCGATTGATACAAGCATGCACGCATTCGCTCTAGCTACGGATCAGCTTTGAAAGAACCTTCAATATCAGCATCAACTGCAATTTCCAACTTTCACGTCACCGCTGAAGCAGATCCATCCTTGCTGGCGCGCGATTGATATAAGCATGCAACCATTCGCTCCAGCTGCGGATCAGCTTTGACAGGATCTTGAATTGATCCTTTAATTGATTCTTGAATCAATCGACAACTCTTCAACGCAATACAATAACTTCTTGATAAGAACCACTCTCAACTACGAACCATGAGTTCATATCAATATCATGGGCGATTTACACAGTCAAATGAGTGAGCCATGCTGAAAAGTGGTAGAATTAAAGGATTAAAAAGAAACGTCTTCGTGATCTCATTCAAGATCAGATTGTTAGCTTGAATTAGCAATATGAGATTCGAACGGTATGAACAATGCTGATAGAGAATATTGATAAAAATTATGACAACGACAAGAGCTTTGAATCGCAGAAACTTACAATATCATCCTGAGCTATATGCCGAACATGCATTTTTGCATCATGAAATTGCCCGTCGAATGGTGGAGTATTTAGAGGAAGATTTAACACCGGCAACGATTTTGGTGGATGGTGCTTTTGATCACTATCTTTCTGAATTGTTGCAAGCGCGTTTTCCAGCAGCCAAGATTCAAGAGAATATCGAATCTTTAACAGACTCTACCATACGTTTTGATCTGATTATTAGTAATTTATATCTGCAAGATGTTTGGGAATTTGAAGAGCGTGTGCGTGATTATCAAGTGCGATTAAATGCACATGGAAAACTGTTCTTTACCACCATCGGCACCGGTAGTTTCCCGGAGATCTCTTATCCTGGCGGACCTTTAGTCAATGAGTTTCCAGATATTGAGGATATCGGTGATTATCTACATGCGCTTGGTTTTAAAAATTCGGTGCTCTTTATTGAGAAAATTAATCTCACCTATGAAAAACTCGACACGTTACTGAAAGATGCGCGGATCGTTGCCGGCAGACCATTCTCTTCATTTAAAGGGCTGAGAACCTATCAATGGCTAGAATCATGGCGGGCACATGCCGAGAAGCTTAAAAATGCTGATAATCTCTATGATATTGGTTTTGATGTGATCTATGCCGAAGGTTCGCTCTCAGAGATTAAAAACCTGCAAGGGCAGAATAATGAGGTCTTTGTCGATATTACGAATCTTTCTACGAAAAAATAGTTGGGCGTTAAATATGGTGAAATCGGCTTAAAACGATCAGATTAAAGATTCTATTTGAAAGTCGATGGGTGGCTGGAGAGAATGGTTTCGCGCTTTTTAGTAATCCCGCGCTAGCAGTTATAAAAGCGCTTTTTAACAAAAATGCTTATATTTTGAAACAAACTCGTCAAGTTGTTCGTTTTCGAGTAAAATAGCACTAATTTAGTTCTATATTAAAGTTTTGTAAAATGCAGTGAAGTAAAGCACTTTATAGGGCTTTATTGAAGGAGACAGTGGAATGTTAATAGTCACAGATGCGGCAAGAAAACAGTTAGCCAAAAATTTAGCAGAGAGTAATGCCGAAGCGATTAAAGTCGCATTACAAAAATCAGGATGTTCAGGTTACAAGTACTACATTGATTTTTGTGAAAAAGTCGATGATAGCGTTGTTGTTATCGAGAAAGAGCCTGTACAAATTGTGGCAGAAGAATCGATTTTGCCATATTTAGAGAGTGTCACATTAGATTATATTCAAGATGGAATTAATCGAATGTTTAAATTCCAAAACCCTGAAGCGAAAGCAGAATGCGGTTGCGGTGAAAGTTTTATGTTTTAATAGAATGAAGTGATACCGCAAAAGTTGTAAAATAGTGAAAAGAAGATAAGTGTTGTTTCTAGGAGGCAACACTTATTATCGTTTAAGTTTGTAAAATTGGTTCGTAAGAGGTGAAAATATGAGTGGAATTGCCGGTGTTTTAACATTAAATCAGACAGCAGTTGATGCAACCTTACTTCAGAAGATGTCCGAACCAATTGTGAAACGAGGGCCAGATGGCACTACATTTTTCCGTCACAAAATGGTCGGAATGGTACAAACAACGCTCAGTGCTGTCAGTAATGGTGAGCAACCTTTTAAGGATGAAAAGTTTGGGATTGTCGTTGTTAGTAATGGCACGATTTATAATCAAGATGCACTACGTGAAGAATTGCGTGAATTGGGCTATCAGTTTTTAACGGAAAGCCAAGCAGAAGTTTTAACGAAAGCTTATCATTGCTGGGGGAACGAGTTTGTTCAGAAGCTCGATGGCGCTTATGCCATTGCTCTTTGGGATGATGAAAAAGAGACGTTGTTGCTTGTGCGAGATCGTTTTGGTAAAAAACCACTCTATTACGGATTTAGCCAATCGAAAAAGGCCTTTTATTTTGGTTCCAATACGCAAAGTATTTTGCAAAGCCAAGATGTAGATACAGAGATTGATCCTGCGGCGTTACATTTTATGTATAGTTTGCATGCGGTTGTGCCAGCACCTTTAACGATCTTAAAAGGTATTCGTAAAGTCGAGCCGGGTCATTATATGGTAATTCAAAAAAATGGCGTGGCAAAAGAGGTGAGTTATTGGGACTTAACCGCAACGCGAGATTACCCAGATTATGATTATGAAACGTGGAAAGAGATCATCGAAAGTTCGCTAAAATCAGCGATTAAAAAAGAGATGGGCTTTGCCAATGAAAAAGTCGGCGTATTGCTGTCCGGCGGTTTAGATTCCACGTTAATTACGGCATTGGCGATTGAGGAAGGATTTAAAGATATTCAAACATTCTCGGTGGGATTTGAAGATCAGCCCGAAGAGAAAGGTTCTGAGTTCTTTTATTCAGATCAGTTTGTCGATAAATATCAGACGGATCATTTTAAGTTTGAAGTGCCTAATAGTGAAGCATTAAGCCGATTGCCTGAAGCGATTCGGAATATGAGCGAGCCGCTCTTTGGGCAAGATGCGATCGGTTTCTATCTTTTATCCGAAAAAGTGAAAACCATCACTTCGGTTGTCCAGAGTGGACAGGGCGCAGATGAAGTCTTTGCCGGATATTTTTGGTATCCAAAAATGGTAGAGAGTGATGAAACCGATCCTTTAAAACGTTTCTCACAATTCTATTTTGATCGTCCGCACGAGGAGTGGTTGCAAGCATTTCAGGCGAAATATCATACGAATGATATTGCCGGCGATTATATTCGTGATCAGTTAACGCGTGCAGGCGCGACGACTTTCTTGGATCGTGTATTGCGTTTAGATGTAACGACATTAGTGGTAGATGATCCGGTAAAGCGTGTTGATAATATGACGATGGCGCATGCTTTAGAAGCGAGAATGCCCTTTATGGATCAGCGTTTAGTGGAACTTGCGATGGCAATGCCGCCGGAATATAAGTTAATGCATCAAGGGAAAGGAATCTTAAAAGATATTGCGCGAGGTCGCGTGCCAGATTCGATTATTGATCGTCCAAAAGCGTACTTTCCAATGCCGGCACTGAAATATGTGCGTGGAGAGTTTTTAGAGATGATGCGCGATATTCTCACAAGTAGGAAAGCAAAATCACGGGGGATTTTTAATGAGCGGTATATTGAGGATCTTTTGAAAAATCCAGAGGCTGCTTCGAGCTTTACCAATATCCAAGGTTCAAAACTTTGGCATGCCGCGCTACTAGAATTGTGGCTTCAATCTGTTAATTTATAGAAAAATGAGGGCTCTTTTATGGGGATTTATGATGTTAGTGACCGTCACTGTTTATCATAAAAAACTATAAAAGGGCGTTGATATTGTTCCTATAAAATGATTTGAAGAAAGCGAGGAATCGCTCTAAAAGCAGTGAGTTAAAGGCACGTGATTAGTGTGCGCTGAAACCTTGAATTTTTTTCTGTAACGTGAGAAGAATTTCCAGCGCAGTATGCGCATCTTCTTTTTCAATGAGAATAAAGCGGCTGTAAGCCGTTTGCATAGGGCGAATGGCAATACCTGCTTTAGCTAACGCGCTAGAGATAATTGCTGTTAAACCGGTGCAATCAAAATGAAAGGGGGCATTTAAATCAATTTTGCACAACTCCCTCTCGTAACTTAGAAAATTATTATCCGCCTCTTCTTTTCGTAAAATCAGTGTGATGCCTGCTTTTTCTTTAAAAAAAGCGACAGGATCATAGCCCAAAACTTTAAGTAATGATTGATTGGTAACACCAACGTAAACGAAAGTATGTTGAGAGAGTACCGGGTCAAGGTTTTGTAAAACTTCTTGAAGAGCAGAAGGTTTAGACATAGGCATTTGCCCCTTAAATAAAAGATTTGTAAATTTTTAGTTGCTAATATACCACTGAATGCGGCTTAAATCATTGCATTATGGTAAATTATGCCCATCTAAATGATTAAGAACGACGGTTTATATTTTTTGAATAATCGTTAGTTAATGTTTTAGATGAATTTTTAGCGAAGATAATGATATATGACACAGCAAGATAGTGTAAAGTTTGATGCCAATGATTTTTTAAGACATGCGTCGTTAATGCCCGGCATTTATATGATGCGGGATGTTCATGGTGATGTGATTTATGTGGGAAAGGCAAAGAATTTAAAAAATCGTTTGTCTAGTTATTTTAAGACGAAACAATTACCGCCAAAAACACAAGCATTAGTGGCCAATATTGCTTCGATTGAAACCACGATTACGGCAACAGAACGTGATGCCTTGTTGCTTGAGAGTAATCTTATTAAGGAATATCGTCCGCGCTATAATGTTCGGTTAATTGATGATAAGAGCTATCCTTATATCTATATTTCTGATCATCCTTTTCCACGCTTTAGTTTTTATCGTGGTGCGCGTAAGCGCCGTGGCAGAATGTTTGGGCCTTTTCCATCATCGGGCGCGGTTCGGGAAACGTTGAATTTAATGACAAAAGTTTTTCGGGTGCGTGAGTGCGAGGATAGCTTCTTTAGCCATCGGACAAGACCTTGCTTACAATATCAAATTCAGCGTTGTAGTGGACCTTGCGTGGATAAAATTGCACGATCAGATTATTTAGAATCTGTCGAAGAAGCGATGCTTTTCTTAAAAGGTGATTCGCAAAAGCTGGTCGATCTTCTGATTGCGAAAATGACATTATATAGTCAGGATTTACAGTTCGAAAAAGCCGGAGAGATTCGGGATCAGATTCAATATATTCGAGAAATTCAAGGATCGAATATGATGGAAGAGAGCCGAGATTCTTTAGATATTCATGCCCTATATCGATCAGCAGAGATTGCGAATGTGGAAGTGATGACGATTCGAGATGGGCGTGTTTTAGGAACTCGGGCGTATTTTCCAAAAGTGCCGAAAGATACTTCGGATGAAGAGATTATGAGTGCCTTTGTCACGCAATATTATGGAGAACATCGTCAGCCGCCGCGTAATATTATTCTCAGCACGGCCTTATCTGAAGAGGAAGAAACGTGGTTATTGTTAGGTTTATCAGAAATTTCGGCGCATCAAGTACAATTGCAATATCCGCATAATGTACGAGGACGCAAACGGAAGTGGTTCGAAATGGTGGCCAATAATGCAAAGCACTCTGTAGAGATTAAACTTGCGAGTCGGGCACAAGTGGAAGATCGACTCTTTTCACTCAATACCTTGTTAGGATTTGAGAAAAATATTCAGCGTATTGAGTGTTTTGATATCTCTCATAGTTTCGGTGAGCGAACGGTTGCTTCTAATGTGGTTTATACGCCGGAAGGATTCACCAAGAAATATTATCGCCGCTTTAATATCGAAGGAATTACGGCAGGAGATGATTATGAAGCGATGCGCCAAGCGTTAACACGCCGTTTTAAGGGGAAAGATCCCGAAAAAGATCCGCAAGGATTTCCTGATCTGCTCTTAATTGATGGTGGGAAAGGACAATTACAAGTGGCGATTGAGGTATTGGATGCGCTGAATTTGCAGAGTTTACGTTTGTTGAGTATCTCTGAAGGTGAAGGAAAGGTGCGTGGGAGAGATATTATTTGGATGCGAGATAAAGCGCCATTGCCGATCGATTCGAGTTCGCCGGCATTCCATCTATTAACGCAGATTCGTGATGAAGCGCATCGCTTTGCGATTGAAGGACATCGAACAAGACGAGATAAAATGCGCCGCCGCTCAGTTCTAGAAGACATTCCGGGAATTGGGGAAACGAGAAGAACGGCATTGTTAACGCATTTTGGGGGATTGGAATCGCTCAAGAGTGCCGCGGTAGAAGATATTGCTAAAGTGCCGGGAATTAGTCAAAAACTGGCAGAAGTTGTTTATCAAGGATTGCGAGAGGTTGGGTAAAATTTTGCCATCGGCACTGGTATGGGCATCGACGCGATTGGGCAGCAGTTCTTTTGTAGGATCATTCATGGCTGGGGAGAATGCTTGCAGAATTTTAGTAATCTCGCGCTAGCAGGTTGCTCGGCTTTGGCTACCGAAGCAGCATGATTATAAAATGAATCAGTGCTGTTAAGAGGCTGCTATTAGCGGGAATAGTGATGAATAAGTTTTGAAGCGGTTTCTGGGTATTTCAGCCTGAAAATAGTTGTTGTACTTTCTGGCATGCAGTTGCGATAAGCATGCAGATATTCTCTCCAGCTGTGTATCAGCTTGAAGAGAGGTTAAAGTTCGAGGATTTAAAATCGATTTTGTGGTGATGAAAGCAGCGTGATGCACTTGGGTGAATAAGTGTTATTACAGATGATGTTTTATCAGTATTTTGTTTCAAGAATAGTTGTTATAGCTACTGGCAAGCAGTAGAGAGAAGCATGCAGGCATTCGCTTCAGCCGCGCATCGGTTCTAAAAGAGGTTTGAATGCAGTTGACTGAGAAGAGTTTACTGATGATGAGAATGTATTTCTCTTGAAGAGAAGAAAGATGACGTAGATTCTTCTGATTTAGGGTAAAATGCCGGCTTCTTAATCTCCTGCCAATCAGCGGAGAATCTCTTGAAAAGATGGCTGATTTGCGAAATTTTATGAGATTCAAATAGTATTAACAAAAAGGAGTAGCGAGAATGAAAGTCTTACAACATTTTCGTTTTCAAAAAGATGAGCTGAACATGCTCTTTGCTTTGTCATTGCCGATTTTAATCACGCAGTGGTTTTTAGTCGGAATGGGTGTGGTTGATATCGCGATTACCGGACATTTTGATGATAATGTGCAAGCATCGGTGGGCTTAGGTGTGATGATTTGGAATCCGCTGTTGCTCTGTAGTACCGGCGTTTTAATGAGCGTGGCGATTTTTAGTGCGCATGAATTTGGGAAGGGTAATCATCAGGATGTCGCAAAAGTGTGGCATAACGGTGTGATGATTTCATTCATACTAATGATCTTTGTGGTTTTAGTAATGAACTTTTTTGCAGAACATCTTTTAAGATTATTGCGTGTAGAAGAAGCATTAATTCCGGGATCCGTGTCGTATCTTCGCGCGTTAAGCGTGGGTGCGCCGGCGATTTTAATGTTTAATAGTTTGCGAGCGGTATGTGAAGGTGTTGCCAGACCAGTGCCGATCACGATTGTTTGCGGGATCGGTTTTATTGTCAATGCGATCTTAAACTATGTTTTAGTTAATGGTTATGAGCCGATTGGTCTGCCAAGTTACGGCATTATTGGTTCGGGTTTAGGAACAGGATTAACCTTTTGGGTGATGTTGTTTTTACTCTTTTCATTCACCTTTATTGATCCTCGCTTACGCAGCTTAAAATTAGTACGTAAATTTGAAAAGCCAGATCATCGTTTTCAAGAGATGATGCGCATCGGTTTACCAAGTGGTGCAACGTTATTTGCAGAAGTGGCGATCTTCTCGGCCGCCGGTTTGATTCTGGGACAATTTGGTACGGTTGTGGTGGCAAGTCATCAAATTTCACTCGCGATTACATCAATGACCTTTATGATTCCGTTGAGCGTTGCGATGGCGCTTACGGCAATGACCGGTCAGCGTATGGGCAGAATGGATTATGCTAGCGTTTTGCGTGTGAGCAAAATGGGCAGAACCGTCGTTTTAGGGCTCATGATCGTGACCAGTTTGATTCTCTTTGGTGCGCGTTTCCATATTCCACAACTCTTTAATAGTAATCCTGAAATTATTCATATGAGCGCCGGTTTAATTATCTACTCGATTTTATTCCAATTGCCGGATGGTTTGCAGATCTCTGCTAATGGCATTTTGCGAGGAATGAAGGATACAAAAGTGCCGATGTATTTAGGAATCGCATCTTATTGGCTCATTGCGTTCCCACTCTGTTACTACTTGGGCGTTGTCAAAGAGTTAGAGGCTGCTGGCGTTTGGATGGGATTGATCGTTGGGTTAACATGTGCGGCGATTTTCTTAAATATTCGTTTGGCAATTTTGTCGCGTAGATTTCCCAAGCAAGATTCAAACAGTAGTGTCGTAGGAGTTTAAGATGGCGATAACATTTGATCGGACATTAAAAAGTGAAGAGGAAACAGCGCTCTTCGCCAGAACGTTAGCAAAATGGATCATGAAGGAGAATCTAGAAGATTGTAAGATCTATCTAGAAGGGAATCTAGGTGCCGGGAAAACCACTTTTTCTCGCTATTTTATTCAAGCTTTTGGTGTAAAAGGGGCAATAAAAAGCCCGACATATACCTTGATCGAACCTTATGAACTGGAAGATCGGACAATTTTACATGCCGATCTCTATCGTCTTGCTTCTCCCCTAGAGTTATTTGATTTAGGTTTGCTTGAAGAAGCGGGCATTTGGTTAATTGAATGGCCAGAAAAAGGGGAAGGCGTTTTGCCGGCAGCAGACTTGGATCTCAAGCTCTCAAGAGAAGGGGAAACCTTAACCATGCATCTTCAATCGAAAAGCGCAGTGGGTGAGCAATTGTTACAGCAAGTTCTGGCCGATTAAGGATGAGTTATTGATGGTGATGAAAGTATCTCTCAGAGCTGATCTGCGGCTGGGGAGAATACTTGTAGATTTTTCACAATCGCGTGCCCGCGATTTGGGTGTTTTGAGTTCGAAGAATCATATTAATGATGTGGATTTTAATGATCGAATGAGGCTTTCCTGCAAAGTATATTTGGGCTAATGTTGGTGCGAATGAGCGCTATTTGCAAAACATCTGCCGATGACTGTAGAAGTGATGTCATTGGGGATCTAGATGTTTACAAAGAAATGGATAGTTTTAAACTGAGCTTGTATAGTTATTTTTAAATAACCCCCGATAGCGATGTAGGATTTATTTCACTCGGATTCTTAAGGAGTTTCAAAGCGGGGTTTCATCTCGGCAATGGAATTTATTTAGTATCAACCATCTCGTCATTGATATTTGAAAAAATCTGCTACAACTGCTGGCGCGGGATCATCATGAGCATGTAAACATTCAACCCAGCGAGGCATTGGCTTTAAAAGAGCGTTTTAATTCAGAAAGCATCTTTTCAAGATTGAAAGATGCTTTTTTATCACAAGAAGAACCGTTGTGAAAAGTGCGAAATCTCTGCGTGAAAAGTCACGTAAAAATTGACTTAGATTGGCTGTTATAAAATACGCAAACAAGCCTTATTTGCTATATCTGACGTTAATTTTAATGCTTTGTGTTTACGAGGTTAATTTATTTCGCTAGCAGTGTTAGAATAGATAACATCAAAAATCTGTTCTAGCGAGGATGAACCTATGAAAGTAACAAAAGAGATGATTGAAGATCTTATTAAGCAACAAACCGACCCATTTTTAGAAACGGATTTGGTATCGGCAGGATGTGTAAAATCAGTAGAAATCAGCGAAGGTTCATCGCCGCAGATTAAAGTCGATATTGTTCTTGGATTTTATGCCAAAGCTCATAGCGCAGAAATCAAAAAATCACTTGAAACGTTGATTGCTGAAAAAACAGGACAAACCGTTCAAGTGGATGTTAGCACTAAGGTTGTGGCACATAAAGTTCAAGGTCAACTTCATGCATTACCCAATGTGAAAAATATTATTGCCGTGGCTTCTGGTAAAGGTGGTGTTGGGAAATCAACTACTTCGGTAAACCTCGCATTATCGCTCTTAAATGAAGGCGCAAAAGTGGGTATTTTGGATGCGGATATTTATGGTCCGAGCTTACCCACGATGCTCAATAGCCATGAGAAACCAAAATCACTTGATGGTAAATCAATGGAACCGGTGTTAACGCAAGGTCTTCAAACCAACTCGATTGGTTATCTCATTGCTGATCGTGATGCGGCAATTTGGCGTGCGCCAATGGCGGTTTCAGCGCTTGCGCAGATGCTTAAAGAGACGAACTGGAAAGAGCTCGATTATTTAATCGTAGATATGCCGCCAGGAACAGGTGATATCCAATTAACACTCGCACAACAAGTGCCAGTTGCTGGCAGTGTGATTGTGACAACGCCGCAGGATATTGCGCTTCTTGATTCACGTAAAGGGATTACAATGTTTGAGAAAGTCGGCATTACGATTCTCGGTATTGTCGAAAACATGAGTTATCACATCTGTTCTAACTGTGGTCACGAAGAAGCGATCTTCGGTACCGATGGCGGGAAAGCCTTGGCAGAAAATGAAGGTCATACACTTTTAGGTCGTATGCCGCTTAATAAAAAGATCCGTGAAGAAGCTGATAGCGGTAAACCAACCGCAACAACATCTGATCCGCTTGCGAAACTCTATCAAGAGATTGCGATCAAAATGGGCGCTGTATTATCGCTTCGTGAACGCGATAGAATGGCCGGATTTCCAAAAGTGGTTGTGCAGCAATCTCAAGGAAAAGAATTAAAATAGATTCCTAAGGGAATTTTAAAGGCGAAGATAGCCTGCGCCAAAGATGACGTGAGATCTTTAAACGCTATCGGAGTTATCGGCACTCGTACGATCACGAAATAAGGGAAGTATGAGTGCAAATATTAAACAGTATGAACGAAAGTTACTGAGGGAAAGGAAAGAAACGTATGTCAATTAAAGCAGATCACTGGATTCGCGAACAGGCAGAAAAACATGGCATGATCGAGCCATTTGAGCCGGGGCAAGTCAGAGAAAATGAAAAGGGTCGCATTATTAGCTACGGAACATCGAGCTATGGTTATGATGTACGTTGTAGTAATGAATTTAAGATTTTTACCAATATTAACTCTAGCATTGTTGATCCTAAAAACTTTGATGAAAATAGTTTTGTCGATGTTGTGTCGGATGTTTGTATTATTCCTCCGAACTCTTTTGCGCTTGCGCGTACTGTTGAGTATTTCCGTATCCCGCGGAGCGTATTGACGATTTGCCTCGGCAAGTCAACTTACGCACGTTGTGGAATCATTGTGAATGTCACGCCGCTAGAACCTGAATGGGAAGGTCATGTGACATTAGAATTCTCCAATACCACCAATCTTCCCGCAAAAATTTATGCCGGCGAAGGTGTCGCACAGATGCTCTTTTTAGAATCAGATAAAGAGTGTGAAGTCTCGTATAAAGATCGTGGTGGAAAGTACCAAGGTCAAACAGGTGTTACGCTACCGCGGACTTAATGAAGACTAGAGTTAGAGCGCTTTTGGCGCTTTAATTTTTTAGATCTTAGAATTGATCGATCTTCTATGAACAGATTCATGATCTGTATGAAGTAACAGCGATAAAGTATTGGAATGAAGGTTAGAAAGGAATAATTATGTCAGAGATTGCCATTAAAACAGCAGAACAGATAGCCGGGATTCGTCTTGCGAACCAAGCCGTTGCGAATCTTTTAAAACGTATTAAACCCTATGTGAAAGCCGGCGTAACAACGCAAGAGCTGGATGATTTAATTCATGGTTGGATGACAGAAGAAGGTTTGATTTCGGGAAGTTTAAATTATGGTCAGCCACCATTTCCGGGCGCAAGCTGTATCTCTTTAAACCATGTCGTTTGTCATGGAATTCCGGGAGATCGCAAGTTAAAAGATGGTGATATTGTTAATATTGATATCTGTTTAGCAAAAGATGGTTTCTTTGGCGATTCTAGTCAAATGTTTTGCGTGGGTGAAGTTTCTATTTTGGCACAACGTTTAGTGGATGTAACGTATGAATGTATGATGCTCGGGATTGAAGAGGTGAAACCTGGCGCGCCGTTTAGAAATATTGGTCGTGCGATTCAAAAACATGCACATGCTCATAATTACGCAGTGGTTCAAGATTTCTGTGGTCATGGCGTAGGTTTAGCACTCCATGAAGCGCCACAAGTATTGCATTATGATTCGCCAATGGTGACGGAAATTATGGAGCCAGGCATGATCTTTACGATCGAACCGATGATTAATGTCGGTAAAGCGGCGGTAAAAGTTTTAGGCGATGGCTGGACTGCGGTGACGCGTGACCGTTCGCTTACAGCGCAGTGGGAGCATGCGATTTTAGTCACGGAAGATGGCTATGAAATTTTGAGCTTGCCGACAAACTAATGGTGGTATATTTCTAGAGAAATAGCGGGAACTTGCGGGAACTTGCGATATATCAAATGAGATATCGCGGTGATCGTTATAATAAGTATCGAATAAAAATAGGTGAAGTTGTATGGCAGAAGATCATAATAAGCGAATTTTAGTCTCAGGAGCAGGACCGATAGGGCTCTCTTTTGCTTTGGGATTAAAAAACACTTCTATTTCTGTGGTGATTGTTGATCAGCACGAAAGACCTACAACCGCACTGTTAGAGCGAGATACTCGAATGATCGCATTATCACATCGTTCGGTGGCTTTTTTGAAGTCGATTGATGTTTGGTCGGATCTGAAACCTTTTGCAACCTCTATCGAAGGCGTTCATGTTTCAGAAAAAGGGTATGCGACGAAAGTAGAGCTTTTTGCCTCAGAACATGATCTACGAGATTTTGGGGCATTAATTCCTTTGGGTCGATTAGTGTTGGGCATGTTAAAAGCGATTGATGATTGCGATAATATTACTTATCTCGATCAGACGCGATTAGCACACTATGAACTTGTCACTACAGAAGATCAGGGTTGCGAGCAAGCTGATTGTGCGTTGCAGCATCATGGTGAAAAGCGAAAAGAGCGATTTGATTGGATTGTGGCGGCAGAAGGGATGAACTCTCATCTACGGATGTTATCGGGAATTGAGACTTATCATCGCGATTATGATCAAGTTGCAGTGATTGCCCGAGCAAAGTTTGAAAAGCCGCATCATAATATGGCATACGAACGTTTTACCAGTGATGGACCATTGACGCTACTGCCGGTGGGCAGTCATGAAATGGCGGTAGTTTTAATTGCAAGTCGCCTAGAAAAAGAGAAGTGGCAAACAGCATCTGATGCGGTTTTTACCAATGAGGTGATTTATCGTCAGGGTTATGATTTAGGGGATATTGAATCGGTAACAGAGCGTCATATCTGGGATCTCTCACTGATGATGCCTAAAGACGTTTGTAAACCCTGCTTAACCTTGATTGGAAATAGCGCGCATTCTCTGCATCCCATTGCCGGACAAGGTTTAAATTTAGGGTTTAGAGATTGTGAGTTATTAATCCCTTACTTCGCAGGCGGTGTGATTCCTTCTCTGCACGATTTAGCACGTTATCAGCGTGAAAGACGACATGATGTCGTAAAAGTCGTAGGAGCGACCGACTTCTTGGTGAGAAGTTTCGGTATTGATCTGCTAGGAGCAACACAATTGCGCAATTTTGCTTTGAAAAGTGTGAATTTTATTAAACCTTTAAAAAAACGTATCGCCCGTTTCGGGATGGGTTATTAAGTATGGATGTTCTGCTGGGTGTTTTTCATTTGGAGAAATATGCTGACAGAGTAGAAAAGGAAAGATATGAGTAATCGTTTTGATGTCATTATTAATGGGGCGGGTTTAGTCGGCTCAAGTATCGCGATTGGACTTGCGAAAGCGGGATTTAAAGTCTTAGTGATTGAGTTTCATCCTTTAGAAAAACTCTATCCTCAAGATGATTACGGACTTCGAGTTTCCGCATTCACGCCATCGAGTAAGAAATGGCTAGAATATGTCGATGCGTGGGATGGGTTGCAGCATACTGGACGGATCACGCCTTTTTTACATATGCATGTTTGGGATGAGGGCGGCATGGGTGAGTTAACCTTTGATGCGGTTGGAACCGGATCAGATGCGCTCGGCTGGATTATGGATAATGAAGCGACGCAAGGTGTTTTGATAGATCGTGCATTGCAGTTAGATAACATTACCATCTTGGATAATACTAAGCTCGAATCTTTTGAAAAAATTGCTGATGATGTTTGCGTGACACTGAGTAATGGTGATCAGTACGTGACTGAATTGATAGTGGGCGCTGATGGTGGTCGATCAATGGTGCGTGATTGGGCAAATATTCCTACAACGGGTTGGAGTTATGGTCAAAAGACCATTGTAGGACAAGTGAGACCTGAAAAAAGTCATGACAATACATGTTGGCAGCGCTTTTTAGATAATGGTCCATTGGCTCTATTGCCTTTGAATGATGGGCGATGCTCGCTTGCGTGGCATACAACTTATGAAGAAGCCGATGAGCTCTTGGCGTTAGATCCTGAGGCATTTTCAGATCGTCTTTCTGAAGGATTTCAGTGGAAATTTGGACGTATCGAGATTGCCGGTAAACTTGGCGCTTATCCATTACGTTTAAATCATGCGCAAACGTATGTTCGTGAGAATTTTGCACTGGCTGGTGATGCGGCGCATTCGATTCATCCACTTGCCGGGCTTGGGGTGAATATCGGTTATTTAGATTCAGCAACGTTAGTGGAAGAGTTAATTAATGCGAAAAAGGCAGGGATTTCATTAGGAGATTTAACGATGTTAAAACGCTATGAAAAACGCCGAAAAGCACATAATATGTTAATCATGGGTTCAATGGATCTTTTTAAAAGAAGTTCAACGAGCCAATCAAAGGTGATTAAAGGCGTGAGAAACCTTGGATTATCCGCGACAAATAAGCTGCCTTTTGTGAAAAGAAAGCTCGCAAGAATGGCAATGGGATATTATGGTGATATTCCAAGTTTTGTAAAACCATAGAAAAGGTAATAAATCGTGTCAGAAACATTACAAACTGCTTTTGAGACGCTCGAGAGAAAAATCGTCGCGCTCGGTGAAGAGAAAAATCGTTTAACAACGGCATTGAAAGAATCTGAAGAGAAGTATGACGCATTGCAAGGAGAGTTCGGTGCGTATCGCCAAAACTCAGAGCAAGAGAATGGTCGTTTAGCCGCAGATAATGCTTTGTTATCAGAGAAACTTAGTAAGTTGATTTCCCGTGTGGAATCAATGAAACAGAATATGTAGGAGCGATAAAATGTCAGAAACAGTCGTAGTTCCCGTTAAAATCGCTAACGAAGAGTATCCGATTAGCACGCCAAAATCGGAAGAGGAAGTATTAAGAGAATCCGCCGTTCGTTTAGATAAAGAGATTGCAAAACTTCGTGAAAAAGGTCGTTTATCATTAGAAAAAGCGGCAATTATGGCCGGTATTATCTTGGCGAGTGAATTAGTTCGTGCTGAAAAAGGCATTGAATTAACAGAATTTAAACTCAGAGAGCAGCTGGTTGCTTTGAGTAAAAAAGTGGATGAGTATTAGAATCTTGATCTGTCATTGATTGGTGGTTATTTACTTTGCAAATTAAAAACAAAGCATAGATAATCATTATCAATGAATATTTCGAGATATAGTTGAAGCAGTTTATGGATATTCATCTAGGATGCGAACCAAAAAATAATCCCATCATCGATAAAAAGAGGAAAGATATGACCTTAAACGAAGAGTTAGCGAAAAATAGTCGCTTTGTAACCGATCTCCCACTTTGTGAGGTGAGAATTCAGAATGAAGCACGTTTTCCTTGGATTTTATTGGTGCCAAAACGCGACAATATTGAAGAGATCATTGATTTATCGGTAGAAGATCAGGAGCAGTTGCTAAAAGAGCTGCGCATGGCTTCGAAGGTGATGCAAGAAGCATTCAATGCAGATAAATTAAATGTGGGCGCTTTAGGAAATATTGTCAGACAACTTCATGTGCATGTTATTGCACGTTATGAAACGGATCTTGCATGGCCAAATCCTGTATGGGGATATTTTGAATTAAGCACGCAATATGGCGCAGATGCTTTGGAGCGTCGTATCACTTTAATTAAAGATGCTTTTGAGAAGCAACTATAAGTTTGTTTCTGACAGCATACTCATCTGAGTATTACATCAAGCTATGAAATCAATTATTGAAAAATTAGAAACCTGGCTCTGGTCTGAGACAGGTTCTTTCTTATTGGGTAGAAGAATTCTGCAATTTATTTATCGTATTGCTGTGCAATATCAGGCGGCGAACTTTAAAGAGCGTGCCCAGGCTTTGACTTATACCACGATGCTCTCCATTGTGCCGCTATTGGCAATTACATTTTCGATTTTAGCAGGATTTGGTGTGCATAATGAGCTTGAACCTCTGTTACGAAGTGGTTTAGAGTTTTTAGGTGAAAAAAATGCCAATGATTTTGTCGATGTGCTCATTGGTTTTGTCGAAAATACTCGAGGAATCATTCTTGGGGGAATTGGGTTTGTGGTATTGCTCTACACAGCGATTAACTTGATGACAACGGTAGAGTCAGCATTTAATCGTATTTGGCGTGTGGAGCGAGGACGTCCGCTTCGTGAACGACTTCTCTCTTATGTTATTGTGATTTTAATAGGGCCGATTTTTGCATTTATTGCTTTTTCATTCCTTTCAAGTTCGATCGTTATTCGGGTAAGCGGCTATGTCACAAATCCTGTCATGAACTTTGTGTTAGGGCAGGCTTTTACGATTGGTGTTGTGACGGTGGTAATTTGGCTTGCATATCTTTTTATTACTTATCGTAAAGTTCATATTATCCCGGCATTGATTGGTGCGCTTTTTGCATCAAATACTTGGTATTTAGTGGGGAAACTCTTTACGCAATTCGTAGTATTGTCGGGCAAGCAATCACAAATTTATTCAGGGTTTGCGAGCGTTGTGCTTTTCATTATGTGGATGTATCTTTCATGGCTGATTATTTTAGTGGGTAGTCAGATTGCATATTATCTACAGTTTAGAGAAAAAATTGCTCACGATGATGATGCAAAGGATAAGCCGAGCCAAGTAGAGATTACGCTTTGTCTTGAAGCAAAAGACTTAGATCGACAAGAGTGGTTCGTAAAGCAGATGAAAGGTCATTCAATCGCAATCTGTGATGAAGCGGTTGATCAGACCAAGACTGCTGATTTCAATATTGCTTTGAGCAATAACAATCAGGATAAAGAGAAAGAGATTAAAGGATAAAGATGCGGGAAAATTTTTGGGAGTTGCCGTTAGGAACTCTCACAAAGCCTGAGTGGGAAGCGCTCTGTGATGGTTGTGGTTTATGTTGTATTAATAAGCTTGAGGATGAAGATAGCGGAGAAATTTACTATACCAACGTTGCCTGTGATCTATTGAATTTAAAAACATGCCAATGCCAGCATTATCAGACTCGTCATCAATATGTGCCGGAATGTATCGAATTATCGATTAATGATATTGAAACATTTCCATGGTTGCCGAAAACTTGTGCTTATCGTCTCCGGTTTGAAGAGAAAGCATTACCTCATTGGCATTATTTAATTTCTAAAGATCGCTCTCAAGTTAGAAGAGAGGGATTATTGCAAGGCATCACATTAATTGCTGAGAGTGATATGGCAGATGATGCGGATCTAGAAGATTATGTGCTGGAATCTGTCATAGAATTGTAAGAGGATTGAAAGATATGGGAAAAAGTCAGTTAACGCATTTAAATGCACAAGGTGAAGCGCATATGGTGGATGTGAGTGATAAGCCCATCACAAAACGAACAGCGATCACTAGAGGAATGATTACCATGAATGCTGAGGCGTTTTCGGCATTAGTAGAGGAAAAGGTCTCTAAAGGTAACGTTCTCGGCATTGCACGAATTGCAGCGATTCAAGGTGCGAAAAAAACAGCAGATTTGATTCCGCTTTGCCATCCGTTACCTTTAACAAAGGTCAACGTAGAGTTTGAACTGGTTCCTGAGAAGTATGCGGTAATTGCCGAAGTCGAAGTGGTGACAAATGGTGTCACCGGCGTAGAAATGGAAGCATTAACAGCAACATCAGTTGCGTTACTGACGATATATGATATGTTAAAGGCAATTGATAAACGGATGGAAATTACCGAACTCTCGCTCCAGCAAAAAAAGGGTGGGAAAAGCGGTGATTTTGTCCGTTAATAAACGGATTTATTGCAAAAAATTGTGCAATAGATTAATATATCCCTCTTTTATTAGAATTGATGGTGTTCTTTGAATTACTCTACATTATCCATATGGCAAGCCATTGATCAGCGCTACTTAATTGAGAATGATCAGTTACCCGCAAAACTCTTTCCTCGTTTAGAAGAAGCAGTTGAAAAGGTGAATGGTGATATTGTTTTGTCATTTAAGGCAGGTCTTGATGACAATCAGCATAAAAGCGTGATGGGACATGCGTCCGTGAACGTTGATGTTGAATGTCAGCGTTGTCTTGAACCTTTCGCAGTTGATCTTGACGTCGATTTTCGTTGGGTTCCGGTCAAAAGTGAATATGAAGCAGAGCTTATTGGTGATGATGCAGACGTCATCGTGATTGATGAAGTTGATCCTGTCGATTTTCTCTATCATTTAGAAGATGAACTGTTGATGGCTTTGCCGATTATCCCTTATCATGAAGATGATGAGCCGTGCGAAGGACGTGAGTTTTTAAAGAATCAAGAAATGCCAGAAGAAGAGGATAAGAAAAATCCTTTTGCTGTTCTGACAGATCTATTGGATTAAGATAGTAGTTTCTATCACTTGAAAGTTTCTATCACTAAAATATAGTGTAATTTAGGAGTTGTTAAAATGGCTGTACAAAAATCGAAGGTAACTCGTTCAAAAAGAGGAATGCGTCGTGCGCATGATTTCTTAACTGCGCGACCTGTAAGTATTGATAAAACATCTGGTGAAACACATTTACGTCACCATGTTACTGCAGACGGATACTATCGTGGTCGTAAAGTGATCACTAAAAACGAACAAGTTGTCGATCAAGAATAATCCTTAATTTTAGGATCGATAGACATTATATCGAAGAACCTACGCATGATCTTGATTGGAGATAAGCGTAGGTTTTTTATTATTAAACTTTAAAAAAGAATTAGGAATCGCCATAGTGATTGACAATAATCAGGCGCAAATCAAACTCGCAGTTGACATGATGAGTGGTGATAATGGCGCTCCAGAATTTTTACCAGCTGTTGTAAATGCTTTGAGAGCACATGATAACCTCGTTATTTTAGCGGTTGGCAAAGAAGATGTATTAAAGCCTCTTTTAGAGAATGAGCCACTATTTAAATCTGGGCGAATCGTATTAGTACCCGCAACAGAAGTTGTGGAGATGGATGATGCGCCGCAAAGTGCGCTTCGTAATAAAAAAGATTCTTCCATGCGCGTTGCTATTAACTATGTGAAAGAGGGCAATGCCGATGCAGCAATGTCTGCCGGTAATACCGGTGCGCTGTTAGCGACCGCAAAGTTTGTATTAAAAACGCTTCCTGGCATTATGCGTCCGGCAATTTGTACATCTATTCCCTCTTTAAGAGAGCGTGGTTATGTACATATGCTGGATCTTGGCGCTAACGTAGATGTAACGCCCGCGCATCTTTATCAATTTGCAGTAATGGGTTCGCTGCTCTCTTCAGCCGTGAGTTTAGATCCTCGTCCTAAAGTATCATTAATGAATATTGGTACGGAAGCGATGAAGGGCAATGAGTTAGTGCGTGGAACAGTGCCATTAATGGAAGCATCAGATCTTAATTATATTGGCTTTACTGAGCCAGATGGGATCTTCTTTGACGATGTGGATGTGATTGTTTCAGATGGTTTTACCGGCAATATTGCGCTGAAAACATTGGAAGGAACGGTCAAAATGATCGTGAAACAGCTTTCGAATTCTTTTAAAAAGAACTTGTTTACAAAATGCGCTGCTGTTGTGTCAATGCCAGTGTTGAAGGATCTTAAAAATGGAATGGATCCTCGTAAACATAATGGGGCGAGTTTACTCGGACTTCGTGGTATTGTAGTTAAATCACATGGTAATGCTGATCGAGTCTCTTTTCAAAATGCGATAGAGATTTCTGTGAAGCTTGTAGAACAACAAATCATCGAGAAGATGAGAAAACAATTTGAGACTGTGGTGAACGAACAGTCGGATGAATAGGTTGGATAGGGATGAATTCAAGAATAATCGGAACAGGGCAGTATTTGCCAGAAAATATTGTTACAAATGAGAAGCTATCTGAAACCGTTGATACAAGCCATGAGTGGATTGTAGAGCGTACGGGAATTTGTCAAAGACATATTGCAGATGATGATGCAACGACTTCAGGGCTGGCTTACAAAGCAGTTATGGCCGCGCTTGAAGATGCAAATATTGATGCACAAGATATCGATCTGATTATTCTTGCAACGACAACGCCGGATCATACTTATCCTTCAACGGCGACATTATTACAAGAGATGATTGGGAATAATCATGCGGCATCTTTTGATATCAGCGCAGCATGTTCAGGTTTTATTTATGCATTAGGCATTGCAGATAACTTTATTAAAGCCGGTTCTGCAAAAAAAGCGATTGTGGTTGGATCTGAACTTTATTCTCGCGTTTTAGATTGGGAAGATCGTACCACATGCGTACTTTTTGGAGATGGTGCGGCTGCGGTAATTTTAGAAGCAACAGAAGAAGAAGGGATTATCTCCACGCATCTCCACGCAGATGGAAGTTATAAAGAACTTCTTTCTGTGAAAAAGAGCGTTATTTCAAAACCAGATGTTTATCCTTATGTGCAAATGAAAGGCAATGAAGTTTTCCGTCATGCGGTGACAAAACTGCATGAAATTGTTGAAGAGACATTAACGGCTGCAAATTTAACAGGGGATGATATTGATTGGTTAATCCCTCATCAAGCAAACCTTCGTATCATGACAGCAACGGCAAAACGTGCCGGAATGCCACGTGAGAAAATGATAGTCACAGTGGATAAACATGCAAATACTTCATCAGCAAGTATTCCGTTAGCGCTTGATGTTGCACGCAAAGATGGTCGCGTGAAGAAAGGTGATCTTGTCCTAATGGAAGCATTCGGTGGCGGATTCACATGGGGTTCTGCGCTTGTAAGAATGTAGTCATCCATTAGATGATAAGGCAATAGTACTTGATCGTTAGAGATGCTCTATCCATCAATTCATGATAAATTACGGTATTAAATAGAATAAAAGCGAATGCTACAGTTGTGGCAATCGCTTTTATGTATACATCAAGAATTCAATAAGAGATTATTAAAATGACTGAAATGAATCGTACATTAGCATTTGTATTCCCAGGTCAAGGTTCACAAAGCCTCGGCATGATTCAGGATCTTTTAGATCATGAGATCGTGAAAGAGACATTCGTAGAAGCTGATGAAGCATTAGGTTTCTCTCTCTCAGATATTATTAAATCAGGTGATATTGAAACGCTTGGTAAAACAGAAATTACGCAACCAGCCATTTTAACAGTCAGCATTGCGCTTTGGCGAGTTTGGATTGCAGAAAATGGAACGATGCCGGTATTTTTAGCAGGTCATAGTTTGGGCGAATATTCGGCATTAGTTGCAGCCGGCGTTTTAGCATTTAAAGATGCGGTAAAATTGGTGCATGATCGTGGACAATTTATGCAAGAAGCCGTTCCGGCAGGAACGGGCGCAATGGCAGCAATTTTAGGATTAGACGATGATGCGGTGATCGCACTTTGTAAAGATTCTGAAAACACCGGTATCGCTGCGGCAGTGAATTTTAACTCACAAGGTCAAGTGGTGATTGCTGGTGAAAAAGCGGCAGTAGAAGCAGCGTGTGAGCTTGCAAAAGAGCGCGGCGCAAGAAGAGCGCTATTGTTGCCAGTATCTGTACCATCACACTGTATTTTAATGAAACCTGCGGCAGAACGTTTAGCAGGCGCATTGGAAGATATGTTATTAGCAACGCCTCAACAGATCGTGATTCATAACGTTGATGTTAAACCACATACGGATGCTGTGGAGATTAAAGAGGCGCTTGTGAGCCAACTTTATGAGTCTGTTCGTTGGACAGAAACGATCGAGTATCTTGCGCGTGAAGGTGTTACAACGATTGTAGAATGTGGGCCTGGCAAAGTATTAACGGGATTAATTCGTCGTATTGATAAATCGCTCAATACTTATAATGTACTCGATGGCGCAACTTTAGATAGCGTTATCAAGGAAATCTAAGCCTATGCCACAGATTTTAGTGGGTATCTGTTCGCTCTTTTTTATTGCGACATATCTCTTTTTGGGATTTGATCTGCTGCTCGCAACGAAGGCATTGGTCTATAGTTCGGCAGTGGCATTAGTGATTTTATTGCTATTTTTTCGTTATCAAACTAAAAAGAATCAATGGTTAATTTTAGGCGCGACTGTTATTTTTGGTTCCTTAACGATTGTTTTTGGAGATGGAGATTTTATCAAATGGCGAACAACGGTTGTCAATGTTGTGATTGGACTATCGTTACTGGGGATGTTCTATTTGAAGAAATCACCGGCACAAATGCTCTTTGAGAAACCACTTGAAATTGAGGTTCCGCAAAAAGAGTGGCTTCGCACCAATATTTGGTGGGCGATTTATATGTTTTTTATGGCGGCCTTAAATACCATCATTGTGCTCTTCGTGCCTTCAGATGATATCTGGATGACTTTTAAGATGGTGATTAATCCGATTATGACATTTTTATTAACGGGTGGCGTGTTAGTCTACTTATCGAAGAAAAGTAAAGAATATAAATCACAGCGTGACCTTGAATCTCAAGAAGATCGTCCTCAAGATAAGAATTAGGGATTACAAAGTATGAAATCGATATGACATAGTGATTCATATCGATTTTTTCATTAAAAGTACTGATAGTTTAAATAGTTTAAATTTTTTAATAAATTGCCGATTCAGCTGTTAGGCTAAATATTTTGTAATATTGATAAATAGTATTGCTGGTGACGACTATTAGATTTTTCTGTGATTTCCAGTAAGTCTGATGCGATAAAATATTTATACACAACAATATAGATATTTATTACCAGTAATTAAATATATTAAATTAATCGATAAAACAGATGAATAATCAACACAGATTAGATAAAATTAGAACCTTATTAGAAGCGGCATTATCACCGACTTTTTTAGAAGTCATTGATGATAGTCACTTGCATGCAGGACATGCCGGCGCTAAAGGTGGTGCAGGGCATTTTACTGTAAAAATTGATGCGCCAAGTTTTGCGGGATTGTCGATGTTAAAGCAGCACCGTTTGGTTTATCAAGCACTCGATACGATGATGCATACCGATATTCATGCATTAAGTATTCAAATTACGACTCAATAACCAGTAAAAAGGGAAGAGTAATAGATGAAAAATTTATTCAAAACGACATTATTAACGACGGCATTATTAGGCGCTTTCTCCACAGCGGCAATGGCGCAAGATGCGGCAAAAACTGAGCCTGTAGAAGTAGAGATTTCTTCTTATGTATTTCAAGATCCTGTGGCAAAAGTTAACGGGCGTGAAGTCTCTAAAAGCGAGTTTGATAACTTCTTGTTTGTCACTCAGGGAATTGCCGTTGGTGATATTGATAGCGTTGAAGATAAAGCACTTGCAGAGCAATTATTAGTTCTTTTAGGAGAGCAAGATCTTGTTGCAGGTGAAGCGAAATCACGCGGTTTAGATCAAACAGCGAACTATCAAGCACGTTTAAAAGTGATTGGTGATCTTCTTTTATCACAAACATTATTAGAAGATATGATTGCGAAGAATGAATTTGCACCGGCAGACTTAAAAGCAGTATATGATGCGGAAGTCGCAAAAGTTGATAAAAAAGAGTATCAAGCTTCACATATCTTAGTTGAAACAGAAGCGGAAGCTCAAGCGATTTTAGAGGCGATCAATAAAGGTGAAACGACTTTTGCTGATGCGGCGGTTGAAAAGTCTTTAGATAAAGCAACGGCAATGCGTGATGGTAGTCTTGGTGGTTGGTTTAATCCTTCAATGATGGATCAATCTTTCTCTTCTGCTCTAGAAGCGATGGAAAAAGGAGCAATGAGCACCGCGCCAGTACAATCAAGTTTTGGTTATCATATTGTTGTGTTAGATGACGTGAGAGATACGCAAATCGTTCCATTTGATGAGATCGATGCTGCGACTAAGAATGAGTTAATTAATGTTGTTTTCCAACAGAAATTACAAGATCTTCAGAAAGACGTTAAAGTTGAATTGCCTGAGAGCAAATAATTTCAAGCATTTAACATTTTATATTTATTGATGAAAGGCATTTTTTCATCTGGCTTTGAAAAGGATTTAAAGCATAGATGAGAGAGCGACCTTTTACTAACCTGATTCTCTATTTGGAAGAATCAGGTTTTTTTATCAACAGGACCTATTTTTAATGGTTTATTTAATCGATTTTATACTTTTTTTAGCAAAAACAGCGACGATCTTAATAGGATTTGTCGTCGCGATTATTTTTTTAGTCTCTTTACGTTCGAATAATGCCCAAAGCGGTGGGAAAATTGAATTTAAAGATATTGGCGATCACTTTGAACAGATTAAAGAGGGGTTTTTAGAGTTCAAAGATGAGGAATCAGAGAAAGAGTCAGAAGAAAATAAGTCTTCAGTAAAAAATGCGACGAGCGTTGAAAATGTCGATAATTATGCGGCAGAAGATGGCACTTTAGATCAAGAATCTACGGTTGAATCAGGCTCTGATAAGCCGAAGAAAGCGGATACTGCACCGAAGAAGTTTTGGCAGTTCTGGAAAAAGTCTGAAGAACCTAAAACAGAACGTAAAGAAAAAACGCTTTATGTATTGGAGTTTGATGGCGATGTCCATGCAGAAGAAGTGAAAAATCTTCGTGAAGAAGTCTCAACGATTTTGCATATCGCGGGTAAAGATGATGAAGTTTTAGTAAAACTTACTAGTCCAGGTGGCGCGGTCAATAGTTATGGTTTAGCAGCATCTCAATTAGTACGTATTCGTGATAAAGGCTTGAACTTGACGGTTGCGGTAGATGAAGTTGCCGCAAGCGGTGGTTATTTAATGGCGTGTGTTGCGAATCATATTGTCGCAGCACCCTTTGCGATTGTCGGCTCGATTGGCGTTGTGGCCGAGCTTCCAAACTTCCATAAAGTATTAGAGAAATATAATATCGATTATGAGCAGTTTACCGCCGGTGAATATAAACGTACGGTGACGATGTTTGGTGAAAATACCGATGAAGCTAAAGCGAAATTTAAAGATGAGCTCTCGGAAATTCACTCTGTATTTAAAGATTTTGTGCAGCAGTATCGCCCAAGTTTAGACATTCAAACGATTGCGACCGGGGAATATTGGTTAGCAGTGAAAGCGCAAAAACTCGGGTTAGTCGATGAATTGCAAACGAGTGATGCCTATATTTTGGATGCGATTAAAGAGAAAAATGTTTATAGCGTAAAGTATGTTGAGAAAACGACGGTTCGCCAAGGGATTTCTCGATTCTTAACGCGTATTATGAAACGTGTGCCATTTTAGGATTGAACATTGTCTATCAGCGATTTATTAAAGAATCTATTAAATAATTCTTTAATGCGATCTCGTTGAGGATTTCATCTATGAAGAGCTGAATAATGGTAATCGTTATTCAGCTTTTTTATTGCGAAGGCTGATCACATCTTCAGGCGCGAGATGATAAACTAGAGTGCGATATTGGAGAATCGATCTTATAGTGAAATCAATTGGTTTTAAAGGATCTGATTGACAGTCTGAATTTAAAATTCTATTAAAAGGCGATGCATCGCTGGAGAGAATACTTGCACTTTTTTATCAATCTCTTGCCAGCAGTTGTAACAGCTATTTTAAACTGAAACGACGATGAAGCTGATATGCGGTTGGAAAATGCTTACAGATTTCTATCGATCCTGCATCCGCAAAGATGATGCAATTTTTGAATTGAAAATGAGAGTAAATCACTGAGTTGATAGTTGAAAGAGTTTTAGATTGTGGAATTAGTGTTATCGAGGGATTGATTTTAAAATCTGTGTCAGAGTTCTCTTAAAAGCGGATATGTGGGGAAACCGTTTGCAGATTTCTACCGATCTTGCGCAGCAATAATGATGCAATTTTTAAATTCGGAAAAAGTATCAAGTAGTACGAATCATGAGAGCGGATTTCTAAATTTGGAACGAAAAAAATCATCAACAGAGGAAAGGATAAGATGCCGGCAACAGAGCAGGAAGCAATTATTGAAGTCGCATTACCGTGCCCGTTGTATAAGACTTTTGAGTATTTAGCGCCGCTAGATTATTCAGTGGCAGCAGGAATGCGCGTGGAAGTTGATTTTGCTCGGCGAAAGATGGTGGGTGTGATTACGGCGGTGAAAGCAGAGAGTGAATATCCTCGGGAGAAGCTGAAATCTGCGCGTGCAGTTTTGGATGCAGCGCCAATTTTATCGGATTCTCTCTTAGCGCTCGCGACTTGGATTGCAAGTTACTATCATGCGGCAATTGGCGAAGTGTTTCAGCTATTTTTGCCGGCAGCGCTTCGTCAGGGAAAGGCACTTTATCAAGCAGAAATATTCTATCAGCTCACTGAAGAAGGTACTTCATGGCGTGAAGATGTCGCGAATCGGCAAGCCCGTGCCAAATTAGCGATATTGGAATTTTTAAAAATTGAAAAAAGCTATGCAGAATCGACGTTGGTTTCGGCATTTGCTAATTTCAAGAATCATCGCCGGGAGCTGTTAGATTGGCAATTATTAGTAGCTAGCGAGCGATTAGATGATGAAATTGATGTTGCAAAAATGCCAGCGACAGAGCGACCATTGCAGTTAACATCTGCGCAGCAGCAAGTGGTTGATGGCATTATCGACAAGCGAGATGGCGTTGCTTTTATCGAAGGGGTGACAGGCTCTGGGAAAACAGCAGTTTATACGGAAATCGCTCGGGATTTCCTTGCCAAAGGGCAGCAAGTTTTGATGTTAGTGCCGGAGATCGGTTTAACGCCGCAATTTGTCTCGCGTATTGAACAATCCCTGAAAGTCAGGATTGGTGTGATTCATTCCCAGATTACAGATTTAGAAAGGTTACAAGCATGGCGTGATGCGCGGCTTGGGCGTGTTGATTTGATTATTGGTACTCGCTCGGCGCTCTTTACACCATTTTCCAGATTGGGATTAATCATTGTAGATGAAGCGCACGATGGCTCTTATATTCAGCGTGATGGCGTACGCTATTCGGCACATAATAGTGCAATTAAGCGTGCGAGTTTAGAGAATATTCCGCTGATATTAGGCAGTGCAACCCCGACCTATGAAAGTGTACGAAATATTAAAGAAGGACGATTTACGCACTATCAGCTGCCAGCGAGAGTGAGTGGTGCGATGCCGGAATGGGAGATTATTAATTGTCATGAAGAGAAAGTTTATGACGGTATTTCCGGTAAAGTACTCGATGAGATTGAAGCAACCATTGCACGACAGGAACAGGTATTGGTTTTTCTTAATCGCCGCGGATTTTCGCCGGTATTAACCTGTTTAGATTGCGGCACGATGTTCGAATGTGATCATTGTAGTAGTTATCTCAATTATCATCGAACTACCGGAAAGCTCCATTGTCATCACTGTGCTACGCGCTATCCTTATCCAGAAAGTTGTCAAAATTGTGGCGGTAGTAGCTTTAAAGAGCTTGGTGCTGGCACACAAAAAATTGAAAAAGCATTAGCAGATGCTTTTCCGCAAGCAAAAGTGATGCGTTTTGATCGTGATAATGTGCGTAATAGCCGTGATTTAGAGGCGCATTTAGCGCAGATAAATGATCAGGAAGCAGATATTATTATCGGTACTCAAATGTTGGCAAAAGGGCATGATTTTCCCAATATTACATTAGTCGTATTACTCAATAGCGATGGGCTTTTCTTTGCCAATGATTTCCGTGCGGATGAGAAGTTAGCACAATTATTGATGCAGGTTTCAGGACGAGCAGGGCGAGGAGAGAAAAAAGGAAAAGTCTTGGTGCAAACGATGTTTGCTGATAATGCCCTGTTTAATGAATTGCCCAAGATCGGTTATCACGCTTATGCTGAGAAATCGTTAGAGATTCGAGAAATATTGGCGCTTCCGCCATATTCCAATCAGATATTAGTGCAAGTGGAAGGGCGTAGTGAAGCGGAAGCGACGCACTATTTATCAGGGATTTTATCATTGATGCCGGCAATTGAAGATGTCGAAATCACGCCAGTCATGCCGAATAACTTAAAACGCCGGCAAGGATTTTATCGAGTACATATTATTTTGCAGTCCGAATCACGCGCATCATTGCATCGTGCTGCATTTCAATTGCGATTACTCTATGAAGCCAATATACGCACAGGAATTCGTCTGTTGATTGAGGTTGATCCAGTCGATTTCTCGTAATTTTTTCATAATAAGAATTTTGTGAGAGAAAGCAGTTTAAAAGATCTCATTGACGATCTGATTAAAACGCGGTTTAACAGCAGATGTGCGGCTGGAGATTTGCGTTCTTTTACCAATCTTGTGCCAGCAATCATGGCGATTTTCCTATTCATAGAAATAATGATCGATGATATCGGATGGGTGTTGATAGAGCTAAAACTGCTTTATTAGCACTTATTCTGCTATTTGAAGACGCTCTTGCATGATGTTATAAATCTCATGCTAGCAGTGGTGGCCGCTATTTTTAGAGTGAAATGAGGATACAGTTTGTTTAAATAGTTATCATTAAGAAGATGTCATGATTGAGTGCTCTTGCGGTACATTAAGTGAAAGAGGAAATCAACGGTGATATCGGTAATCTCACACTTTATCTAAGTTCATCTCTATCTTTATCTAGTGATTGATAGCGAGGAGATAGTTCCTCGCTTTTATCAATGCCGAGCCAGCGGTGGCAATAGTTGTCATTGCTTTTCTTCAACAGAAAGAATGATATTGCCAATAATCGGCATTATTTTGCCGGCATGTGTTCGGTGACAAATTGAATCACAGCATCATTTTCCCAAACGATCGCTTCAGTATGAGATGCATCTTTTACTAAAATGAGTTCTACATCATTTGAACCTAATTGCACCAGATCGTTCACCAGTTTTTGGGTTACAGCTGCCGGCACATTGGTATCTTTTTCTCCCTGAATAATAAGGATTGGTTTATCGAGCTTTTGGGTGCCGGGCTGGCTCTTTTCAAAGAAATCAATCAGTGTTGGATGATTTTGGAAGGTATCACTGTTAATGCCGGGATATTGTGTTAATTTGGCATTAGATTGCGTTTCTAAAAAACGAATGATATCTGCCTTAAAGTGCTCCCGAAGATCTCGTAAACAGAGACCATCTTCGCCATTAGAGCCTTCCGCAAGCTTCGCTATCGGCTGTGCCTCGGGATAGAAGAGATCAAGATAATCAAAGTTGGGCTTTTCCGCTTTAATACCGACTCCGACAAAAGCACCGTAGGCGAGAACCGTGGCAAAAGAGTGGATGGAGTTTCTCTCTTCTAACGGAATATGATTTTTGCGATCTAATGCATCAAGATCGTTGAAAGCTTTAGGCGCAACATCTTGAATAATCATTCGTAAGTTAGACGCCGGAGCGCCGGCAACCGCACCTTTAAAATGAGGATCGTGATTGGCATATTCGGCAGTTCCAAGAGAGGCTTGTCCACCTTGAGATTGACCTACGACCATCCAATCTCCTTGGAACTCTTCTGGCGCGTGATCTTTAATGCTATTGACGGCATAAATTGCGGCGCGAGCTTCACTTTCAAGATGTAGATAAGGGTGAATCCCTGGTGTTCCTAATCCTTCATAATCGGGTGCAATAATGACGTAGCCTTGTGCTAATAAGGCTTCAGCTGCGAGTTTAAAGTTGTCATTGAGTCTGTTTTTACTAGGCGCACAGCGATCACCAACACCGACGGTTCCATGAGTCCAAACAACAATTCTCCAGCCATCTTGGGGCTTTTCTGTTTTCGGATAAAAGATTAGAGCCGTGGCATCTTGCATTCTTCCTGAAAGATAGGGCATTTGATAAGTCAGAACATTAATGTGTTTACTCATCGGGAGTTGGTCAAGGCGATAAGGTTGCTCTGAAACCTTTGATATTTCTTCAGTAGTTGTTGATGTTTGAGCAAAAGTAACCATTGAATGTGTCATAAAACTGACTCCAAGTAGTAATCCAATAAAAAGGGATGATTTTTTGCGTAATATCTTTGCATTAGCCATGACAAACATACTCCTTCATGTGATGTTTGAGTTTTTAGGATAACGGTATCTATTAGATAAAGTAAATGATATTGACAAAAAAACATAAAATAAGCTTTTTTTGAGGGAGTTTTCGCCTATTTTTTATAAAATTTAGCGAAAAATAATCTCTTAATATCGATCTAATATGGCACGGGAAAAAGATATTAAAATGTTTAGTATCAGATGTTTATGTTAATTCTGTAGGTTGAGAAACTTCAGTAGAGTGAAGTCGATTTTTGAAGGTTTTGAGAGAAAAAACAGCGTTGAATAAAAAGAAGCAATCCTTCAAAAGGCGCATATAATGCCAAATTTCAGACAAAAAAAAGCCGAGATCTAAAAGACTCGGCAAAATAACCACCAAAGGAGGATATGGAGGAGAACGTCTGATTGCTCAAACGTCACGCATATAATAAGCTTTATGATTAGTGATGTCAACTTTATATTGTGATTAGATCGGGATCTTTTTTGACCTTAGGCAAGTTATAAAGGATCAAGTAGTTATTGTTAAAAACATCTTCATAATTTTTACTAATAAATGATGCTATTTTTGGTATGGATCATGTGGAATATGGCAGGCAATTAAAATGTTGTACCATCGCTGATTTTAAATGATCGTGTTAACATTTTCTTTTAAAAGTTGATTAACAGTTGAGGAGAATCTTGCGTAAGCTTACGCTTGCTTTGAGAATCGATATTAAAAAATGTATAAAAAAACCATGCCTCAATAGACATGGTTTAAGTATTCATCAGTGATTTGATATCACAATTCTGGAAGAATTACATTCCTGCAATTACTGTATTGAATCCACCATCGACAAAAGTAATCTCGCCTGTGACGCCTGATGCTAAATCTGAAGAGAGGAATGCCGCAACATTACCGACTTCTTCGATTGTTACACAGCGACCAATGGGTGCTGCAGCTTCAAATGCAGTGAGCATACTTTTGAAACCAGCAATGCCTGATGCTGCTAACGTACGGATAGGACCTGCTGAGATAGCGTTGACACGGATACCTTCTTGACCCAGCGCCGCCGCCATATAACGTACGTTTGCTTCTAAAGATGCTTTCGCTAAGCCCATTACGTTATAGTTTTGCACCGTACGTTCACTTGCAAGATAGGTTAACGTTAAGAGTGAAGCGCCCGGACGAAGATGCGGGCGAGCAGCTTTACCAAATGCCGCAAAGCTATATGAAGAGATATCATGAGCGATTTGGAAGTTTTCGCGCGTGACTGAGTCTAAGTAGTTCCCATCAAGCGCTTCTCTCGGTGCGAAACCGACTGAATGAATAAGGATATCAAAACCATCTGTCCAAACGCCTTTGAGAGAATCCATTAGCGCATCAATTTCTGTATCGCTACCGGCATCGCATGGAAATACGATATTTGAATCTAATTCTGCTGCCATGTCACGAACACGACCTTCAAGACGTTCGCCGTGGAAACTAAATGCAAGTTCAGCACCTTGTTCACGCATTGCTTTGGCAATTCCCCAAGCAATTGAACGATTTGATGCCAGACCAACAATCAGTGCGCGCTTACCTTTTAAAAATCCCATAGATCTAACCCTTTACTCTTTTGATAGGCAATAACGATAACGTTTTTTTAGAATGATTTTTAACTCTAAAATCGCTTCTTACAGCCATAGTTAATAATAAATTGCTAAGAAAATACTTGAGGAGATTTACCTTTTCTCAATATTTTCAGAAAAATATTCCCTATATTAACATGAATTTCGAGGAAGATAGGGAGCTATTTATCCCGAAATAAGGCATTGATAGACTATTTTTATCCCTTTGATGACCGACAAAATAAGAAGAAGGGGAAAAGATGGTTTCAGTGATTTACACACGAGCTTTAAATGCGCTATATGCGCCAGAGGTGCGAGTGGAAGTGCATATTAGTAATGGTTTACCGGCATTGACGATTGTGGGAATGCCAGAAACGGCAGTGAAAGAGAGTAAAGATCGCGTGATTGCTGCAATTATCAATTCAGGATTTGAATTTCCGAATCGTAAAATCACCATTAACTTATCGCCGGCAGATCTTCCAAAAGAAGGTGGACGTTACGATTTGCCTATTGCATTAGGGATTTTAGAAGCATCAGGACAGATTGAGAAAGATCCAAAAAGGTATGAATTTGTCGGGGAAGTGGCACTCACAGGAGAGCTTCGACCAATCTCAGGATTATTGCCGACGGCGATTCAGGTCATGAAAAGCAAAGGAGCTTTAATTGTGCCCGAAGATGGTGCGGAGGAGATCGGATTTCTGCATTATGATCATTTTTTGATGGCGAGAACATTGCGGGAAGTTGTGGATTTTATTGATGGGAAATTATCGTTAGTCAAACCACCAGAAATTACAATTCAAAATCCAGAAGAGCATCGAGATTTTGCCGAAGTTAAAGGGCAGTTTTTTGCAAAAAGGGCTTTAGAGATTGCCGCTGCGGGTGGACATAATCTCTTGTTAATTGGGCCGCCGGGAACGGGGAAAACGATGTTAGCTTCACGCTTTATTACCATTATGCCGAGCATGACAAGAGATGAAGCGATTGAGAGTGCCATGATTGCGTCTATCAGCCGGCAAGGATTTCGCGCGGAGCAGTTTGGGATTCGTCCTTATAGAACGCCTCATCATACGGCATCTTCTGTGGCGCTTGTGGGTGGCGGTACTTATCCGAAACCAGGAGAAATTTCTTTAGCACATCACGGTGTTCTATTTTTAGATGAATTACCGGAGTTTAATCGCAGTGTTTTAGAAGTCTTAAGAGAGCCTCTAGAATCGGGAAAGATTCATGTATCACGCGCGATGCAGCAGGTGGAATTTCCCGCAAAATTTCAGTTACTATCTGCGATGAATCCTTGCCCTTGCGGTTATTTTGGTGATCCTGTACATGAATGCAGTTGTAGCGATTATGCGATTGCGCGTTATCGTGGGCGAGTTTCGGGACCAATGCTCGATAGAATTGATTTACATGTTGAAGTACCGAGAATCAGCACTGAAGAATTGCAAAGTACGCAAGCTGGAGAAAGTTCGATAACGATTCGTACGCGAGTTGATCATGCACGAGAACTGCAGATGCAGCGGCGCTCAAAAATGAATGCGGACCTTTCAGTCAATGAGATTGAGGAAGATTGCGCACTTGGTGAGGCTGAAAGTAAATTATTAGAAATGGCGCAGAAGCGGCTCAATTTTTCTCCAAGAAGCTATCATCGAATTTTACGCGTTGCGAGAACGATCGCAGATTTAGATGGCTCCTCGATGATCAATAGTCGGCATTTAACTGAGAGCTTGGCATTTAGAGCATTAGATCGAGGTTATCAAGGCAGTACGAAAACCTCTTGATATCTCTAGCTGAATTAATCGTTCTGGTGAAGTTATTTTTCGGGAGAAATGATAAAGAGGGATGTCTCTTTTTTAAGTTAAAATATGTGTGGAGAAACAGTTTACAAAGTTTTATCAATTGCATGCCAGTAATCATTGCGAATCTTTTGACACTATAATAGAAGTAGTGAAGATTTTTCAAGCCAAAATAATGATAAATACCGGTACAATTATGATGTTGAAATATCTACATCAATGCTGAGTTTTCACTTAAAATAAGTGATGACCATAAAGTGGCAAGAACTAGCTTCAAATGAGATTGATCCTCAGAGCTGTTAGATCCGCGATAATGGGATTGTGCTACTTATCAAAGATGAAGGAACTATATGAATTCGAAACCACGTTGTCGATGGTGTGGCTCGCAGCCACTTTATCAAACCTATCATGATGAGGAGTGGGGAAATCCAGATAAAGATGAACAGGCGCTATTTGAACTATTTTTATTAGAGACACAACACGCCGGATTGTCTTGGTGGACAGTTTTATCAAAGCGAGAAGGCTATCGCCGAGCATTTTTAAATTTTGATCCTCAAAAAATGAGTGAAATGGATGATGCAGATGTTGAGAGATTATTAGAGGATGATGGTATCATTCGTAATCGTTTGAAAGTGAATGCAATGATTCATAACGCTAAAACGTATCTCCGTTTTCTGCAGGAAGTGGGAACATTTTATGATTATTTTTGGCAAAAAGTGGGCGGATCTCAGATTGTAAATCGTTATCAAGCAGATGAGTTATCGCCGGCAACTACTGCACTTTCTGATGAGATTGCCAAAGAGTTCAAGAAGTTTGGATTTAAGTTTTTTGGTAGTACAACAGCCTACGCTTTTTTACAGGCTGCCGGATTTGTGAATGATCATTTAGCGGAATGTTATTTAGGTAGAGAGAAATAGTTGTGAGTTATCCATTTGAAATCACTAAAAAAGGACACGATAGTGTCAGTTCGATATCGACAACAATTTTGTCAAAATTAGAAAAGAGTTTTGATACTGAGCAAAATCGCTTTGTATGGGATGGGAAAAAATTTTACTGGTTTGATTTAGAAGCAGGGCATTTAGAGATTGACTTTTTTTCGAAAAAAATACGTTATCGCATGCAGCATATTAATAAAGCTCAGGAACCTTTATTGCGCGCTTTAGGTTGGAAAAGCACTGAGCAAAAACAGGTATTAGATATGACGGCAGGATTAGGTCGTGATGCTTGTCTGCTATTTTTTGCCGGTTTTAATGTGACGATGTTTGAGCGAAATCCAGTTTTACAACTACTATTAGAGAATGCTTTAACTGCGCTTCCTGAAGCCGATTTCTCTCAGCAATTTTTACTAGCACAGGAAGATTCGATCAGTTATTTAAAACGCATGAAAGTAGAGGATCCGACAGGAGACTTTGCCGATGCAATCTATATGGATCCAATGTATCCCGAGCGTAAAAAGTCGGCATTGGTGAAAAAAGAGTTACGCATTATTCGTCATCTTGTGGGTGCCGATATGGATAGTGAAGCGTTATTACAAGCGGCGATAGAAAGCGGTGTTTCACGAGTTGTGGTGAAAAGACCAAAGGGGGCAACATATGTTGCCGATAGAACGCCGAATCATTCCGTAGAATCACCTAATACGCGCTTTGATGTATATTTATCACACTCATCACTTTAATGTGTTTTTCATATAACTTTTGGGCTCGTATATCTTTTCTATTGAAAAATTCTCTCTCGATTTTTCCAGTTGAGTATGTGAAAAGCTTACGTTATCCTAATTCGTTCTGTGTGGTAAAACGATATGAAAAAGGATGAGGTAATGGATAAGCAGCATGAGTTAGAAGTCGTGGTTGAGCCGGTGATGAATGTGCAAGAGACAACATCACAGTTATTTGACCTTGAATTAGTGAATGCTGAATTAAAAAATGCTGTTGAAACTTTATCGAATGTGAGGCTTGCCGTCAGTGTATTCGGATCTGCGCGTTTAAAATCAACTCATCCGGCATATCAAATTGCGTTAGAAATAGCAGAGAAGTTATCAGCGAAAGGGGTTTCGATTATTACCGGCGGTGGTCCTGGTGTGATGGAAGCCGGGAATAAAGGTTGCCAATTAGGAGAAAAAGGGCAATCTATTGGCTTGAATATTAAGTTGCCAAGAGAGCAATCGCCGAATCCTTATCAAGATATCTCTTTATATTTTGACCATTTTTTAACGAGAAAAACCATCTTTATGGATTATTCATCCGCCTATATCTGTGTTCCAGGCGGTTTCGGGACTTTGGATGAATTGATGGAAGCAATAACCTTAATGCAAACAAAGAAAATGGCGTTAAAACCTGTGATATTGGTTGATCGTCAATTCTGGCAGCCCTTGATGCACTGGTTCTCATCTGAATTTTTACAGCATGAAATGATTGTGGAAGAAGACTTATCTAAATTTATTCTTGTTGATACGGCGGAAGAAGTCATTGAAGCGTTATCTGTATCTTTAGGATTATCTTTATAGAACAGTAAAATTTCCTTTATAATCAATTCGTTACAAGAATGGCTGTTGTTATAACTGCTGGCACGATCTTTAATAAAAACGTGCAAATATTATTTCCAGAGATGCATCGCCTTTTAAAGAATTTGTGATTTGGAATGTTTAAAGCCCATCTCATCATAAAATAATTAATTTTGAATATAAAAAAGCGCTGAAGAAAATATCTCAGCGCTTTTTATGAATCCATTATGGACTACCAATTATTGACGAAATTATTTTGCTTTATGTAAGATCTGTTGCACCATCAATTTGATTTTATCTTCAGCAATATGAAGATTTGGTGCCATTGGGATAGGTCCCCAAACACCTGAACCACCATTTTTTACTTTTTCAACAAGATATGTTTCAGCATCATCTTGATCTTTATATTTTTCATAAACATCATCATAGCTAGGACCGATAAGCTTTGTATCTTGACGATGACATGCGAAGCAGCCAGATGCTGTTGCGATTTCAGGATCGACTTGGGCAAATGTAGGTGCTGCTAAAGCTGCAAATGATACTGCAACAAGAAGTAATTTTTTCATACTATATTCCTTTTGAATGAGTACTCAATTTAATTGTCTGGCTGCTATCTGGATAAATCGCTTCTGCTCTTGGCGCTTATATGGTGTAACAGCTTGTTTTATTAGAATGAACGTATTATATCACTAAAAAATAGGCAATAACTTGAAAATAGTCAAGTATTGGAGAATCAGTTTATCTTTCTCTTAAATAAAATCGTATTTTTGATGCTTATTATTTGATAACAAAGCGACTATTCTCATTAAGAAATAGTCGCTCATTGTGTTTTAATCTTTTTATGAGGCTGATTTTATTTAGTGATCTTTTTTGGGTTGTTCCCAATTCTCAGTATGTACAACTTCTAAGCGATTACGCACGAGCTCATGATCTTTCACATCTTTCGGCACAATGGATCCTGCCGCAGTTGCAGCATAGTTTCCAACAACTAAAGGCGCAACTAGTGAGCTATTAGAACCAATAAATGCGTGATTTCCAATGATAGTCTTGTATTTATTAGCGCCATCGTAATTACAAGTAATGGTGCCGGCACCAATATTACTCTCTTCTCCAATGGTCGCATCTCCTAAATAGGTAAGATGCCCTGCTTTAGAACCATTTCCCAAAGTGGTATTTTTTGTTTCTACAAAGTTACCAATACGGGTATTATCACCGAGTTTGGTATTTTCTCGTACTCGTGCAAAAGGTCCGACATCTGCATTTTTTCCAATAGAAGCTTTTTCTATTACAGAATAAGGATGAATAGTAGTATTGTCACCAATGACCACATCTTTGAGCACTGAACCAGTACGAATGGTGACATTTTTACCAAGAACAATATTTCCTTCTAAAATCACATTCGGTTCAATATGGCAATCTAAGTCATTTTGGACTTTACCGCGAATCGTTAATGATTCAGGATCATCAATTGTAACGCCATTTAACATCAGCTGTTTTGCCATCTCTTTTTGATAATAGCGTTCAAGCGTTGCAAGTTGAATACGATCATTCACCCCTTGGATGAGTGCCGGTTCTTCGTTAAAAGTATGAATTGTAATATTGTTTTGTACTGCAAGTTTGGCAATATCGGTTAAGTAATACTCTTCTTGCTGGTTATGATTATCAATTTGCGGCAATGCTTCTGCTAAGAAGTTTTGGCAGACAGCAAAAATACCGGTATTAATTTCATTAATCAGTTTCTCGGCAGGATTTGCGTCCTTTTCTTCAATGATAGCGACCATGTGATCGTTGTGATTACGAATAATACGACCATAACCCGTTGGGTTTTCAACCGTTGAAATCAACCAGTTTAAACGAGTTCTCTCGGCATTTTTAACAAGCTGTTCTAAAGTCTCTGCATTGATCAGTGGCGTATCTCCATAAAGAACCAAAACGGTTGAATCTTCAATGGTGTAAGGCAGCGCATATTTCATCGCATCGCCGGTTCCCTCAAAAGTCTCTTGTTTCGCCCAAGTAATATCTTCATGATGTTGAAATGCGGCTTGTAATTCTTCGCCACGATGACCATAAACAACGATTAATTTATCGGGACTAAGTTGGCGAGCGCTCTCTAAAACGTGCTCAAGCATCGGCTTCCCACCAATTTTATGTAATGGTTTTGGGAGAGCGGATTTCATGCGTGAACCAAGTCCCGCCGCAAGCACTACAATTGAGAGTTTTTTCATTGAGAAGTCCTTTTTATAATGTTTTAACTATCTTTTAAGATTTTATTATGAGCACCGAAAGCATTTTTAATGGGGAATAGTCTAACGCTTTAGGAATAATAATCAAATGAGTATAACGGATTATATTCGTTATCTAATTGATTATGATAATAAATATTTCAGGGTTTTTATGAAATTGCATCAAGGAGTTTACTAATCGCATTTATTCTTACTTCTGCGTTATCTAATGGCAAAGTATAGCGAAGTGCTTCTTGACCTTGCAGTTGGTAAAAGTGTGGACGATCTTGAATGAGAGATATCAGTTTTTGAGGATTAATTCGTGGTTGATCTCCGAAGATGATTCGTACACCATTTTGATTCGCTTCAATCTTTTTGAGATTGAGAGGTTTTGCTTTTAATTTTAACTCTGCGAGTTTAAATAGTCGTTTGGTGGCATCAGGAAGCAGACCAAATCGGTCGATCATTTCGATCTGAATTTGATCGAGTTCATCTTGTTGTTTGCAACTTGCGATCCGTTTATAGAAAGAGAGTCTTGCCGAAACATCAAAAATATAATCTTCTTGAATCAGTGCCGGCACGCCGATACTAATTTCTAAGCCTTTATTAAAGGGATCTGCAATATCTAGTTTTCCGCCACGTTTGACCATTTCAGCGGCTTCACTTAAGAGCTCCATATAGAGTGAGAATCCGATCGCATTAATCTCGCCACTTTGTGCGTCGCCGAGTAATTCTCCGGCGCCCCGAATTTCCAAGTCGTGATTTGCTAGCATAAAGCCGGCACCTAATGTATCGGTTGCGGCAATCGCTTCAATGCGTTTTTTGGCATCACTGGTCATGGCGGCATATTCCGGAACAATGAGATAACAGAAAGCTCTATGGTGAGAACGACCGACTCGCCCACGGATCTGATGCAGTTGTGCCAGTCCTAAATGATCCGCTTTATTAATGATTACCGTGTTGGCATTGGGGACATCGATTCCTGATTCCACAATTGTCGTACAAAGCAGGATATTGATACGGTGATGATAGAAATCGAGCATTACTTTTTCGAGTTCGGTTTCGTTCATTTGTCCATGCGCAACCCCAATAGAGATATCCGGCATCAGTTCTAATAGCCGGCTTTCAACGGCACCGATACTTTTCACCTCGTTATGAAGTAGATAGACTTGTCCGCCACGTTTAAATTCTCGAGTACAAGCTTCAACGATTAACTCATCACTCCATTCATTCACAAAGGTTTTAACGGCAATTCGATTTTCTGGTGGCGTTGCAATAATGGAGAGTGCTTTTAAACCCGTTAATCCCATATTGAGCGTTCGAGGAATGGGTGTTGCGGTCATTGCCATAAAATTAACTTCTGCGCGGAGCTCACGAAGACGTTCTTTCTGTTTTACGCCAAAACGATGTTCTTCATCGATGATGACAAGGCCAAGATTTTTAAATGTAGTATCTTCTGAAAGTAAACGATGCGTACCAATGACGATATCAACTTCGCCGGTATCGAGTGCTGCTAAAATTTCCCGAGTTTCTTTTGTTTTTCTAAAGCGAGATAATGCCGCAATTTTTAAAGGCCAATCTGCAAAACGATCTTCAAAAGCGGTTGCATGTTGTTCGGCAAGCAGAGTTGTAGGCGCTAAAATGGCTACTTGATAACCATTCATTGCTGCCATAAATGCCGCACGCATCGCGACTTCCGTTTTTCCAAATCCCACATCTCCACAGACAATCCGATCCATTTTTCCTTGCTCAAGGTCGGCAAGCACATGATCAATGGCTTTTTGCTGATCCGGCGTTGTTTTATAGGGAAAGCTTGCAGAAAACTCTGGGTATTCTGCCGGGATTGTCATTCTTTTTCCAGATTGGGCTTCACGGCGAGAGTAGATATCGAGTAGCTCTGCGGCAGTATCATTGGCTTTTTCAGCGGCTTTTCGGCGTGCTTTATCCCATTGATCCGACCCAAGCTTATGGAGCGGCGCGGATTTTTTCTCACTTCCGGAATATTTGGATAAGAGATCCAAGGAAGTTACCGGCACATAAAGTTTGGCATTATCTTTGTATTGAATGACGACCAATTCAGTGTCGTCAATGATATCCATGCCGGCATAACGTCCCACACCGTGATTGATATGGATAATAGGATCACCAATCTCTAAAGTATCGAGATTGGTGAGCATTGATTCGATATCTGCAACCTTACTTTTTGCACGATATTCACGAGGTTTAACGCCTAGAAACTCCGCTTCGGTAATGAGCCTAAATGCAGGATTCTTATTGGTAAATCCTTGCGTTAAGCTACCGGTTACGAGGCTAAGTGTTGTCGGATTTTGAAAAGCGGTTTCAATCGAATCATAAACTTTCGGGGTAATTGCTTCGTTTGCTAACCGGTTGAGAAGATTTTCTCGCCTGCCAGAAGTCTCTGCACATAAAATATAAGGAATTGTGCCGTGATCCGCTTGTTCTTTGAGATCTTGAAGATTGATATTTGGTTGAAACTGCGTTGTAAAATGCAGCGTAATTTGTGGATATTGGCTGAGTAAGGTTTCCAATCCTTGCGGTGTTAAAAAGAGCCTTGCTGGCGGTAAAATGGGTTTTTCTTGATCGTGACGATAACGTTCAAAACGGGTTTCAATTAACTCATGGAATCGTAAGCCTTCTGCAGCAATATCTGGATAGAGCAGTAACGTTGTCTCTTTCGGCAGGTAATCAAAGAAGGTTGCAGTTTCATCGAAGAAGAGCGGCAAATAACTTTCGATGCCGGAAGGAAGGTTGCCCTTGATTGTCTCTTGGTAGATATAGGATTTTTTCAGCAGTGCTTCGTCATTAGTAAAGCTACTTTGATATTTCTGTGCAAAGGTTTGTAAGCCTTTTTCACTAATATTGAGCTCTCGTGTGGGTAATAACGAGAGTGAAGAAAATGTCTCAATCGTGTCGCCAGTTTCGGGATCAAAGGTACGAATAGTATCGATCTCATTATCGAAAAAATCGATGCGAATCGGCTCTTTCTCGCCCATTGGAAAAAGGTCAAAGACTGAACCACGCGCGGAAAATTCCCCGGGCGATAAGACATTACTAACGGCAAGATATCCGGCATTTTCTAAATTACGGCGAAATTGCTCACGATCGATCACTTGTTCTCGCTTAAAGAGTAAGACATTGGCATCGAAGAAACTTCTAGGCGGTAATCGCTGCAAAAGCGTCGGTATTGTCACAATGACAATCGACTTTTCTCCCTCTTTGAGCTGATAAAGTACCGAAAGACGTTGTGAAATAATGTCGATCTGTGGTGAAAATGGATCATACGGCAAAGTTTCCGTATCGGGGAAAATCGTGGCTTTACCGCCAAAAAAGGCGCAGTTCTCCGCTAAATTTTCTGCTTTGCGCATACTATTGACGATAACAATTAAGGTACGATCACTATTTTTCGCAGAATGAACTAAGTGCAGTGCAAAGTTGGCAGCATTCTCGAGATCCCATGAAACATCCCGTTTTTGAGCCGGAATCGGGAGTGTTTTCAGCGCAATTTTTTTCATGATTTAAGACTTCTTCTTTTTCTCTTGTTTAGGGAGCTGAATAATTTCAGTACCAGAAAGACGATCGTGCCATGAAAGGCGTGTTGGTGAGACAAATACCCACCAGAATCCAAGTCCAAGTGGCATCCAACTTATAATGGCAAAACCTAATCTTAAAATTGCTTTCGCACCGGTTATTGGTGAACCATCGAGTTGTTGAATACGAAGACGCCAAGCACGCATGCCCGTTGTATGCGCATCTCTTAACCAGAAAAAGAGAAAGTAGGCAAAAGGCACAATGAACAACAAAGTTTGTTGTATTTTATAGAGCGAATGTTCGCTCGTAACTGCTTCTCCGGCATTAAAAAGCAAAAATATGGCTGCAACGACCATTTCTAAAGCGAAGATACAGAGGACATCATATAAAAGTGCGCCCATTCTGCGGTGAAGCAGAGCGCGAGGATAGCTACTATTCATGGAGTTTAATGACCTGAAATTGTGAAATTGTTTGGCATTTTAACATGGGGATACTATTTCAGAAACTGATCTGGATCTGCGAATGTTTCGTAAGATGATGATGACTCAAATTAAGGAACAATTCCTTCACTAAGATGTTCTACGCTCTGTCGACCACTGGCCTTAATGAAGTAATTGATTAAATGTTCCGTAATGGCATTAATAGTGCGATCTTTCGCCCAAGCAACACCTACAGCCATGGGCGGTGGTGATGGGTTGAGCGTAATATTATGAATGCGCTTTCCTTCGAGCGACCAAGGACGATAAACAGCATCTGAAAGAATGGTTAATCCTGAACCATTAGCAACCATACTACGCACGGCTTCTACAGAACTTGTTCTAAGAATGATATCGGGAGATTTTCCTTGAGTTTCCCAAAAGTTCATCATCCAATTTTCAGCTTCATCGAACGTGAGCATGACATAGGGTTCATCAGTGATTTCCGCAAAAGATACAGATTCTTGCTGTAGTAAATGATGACCTTCAGGTAACCAGAGCCGTCTTGTAGAATCAAAAAGATCTCGCACGATTAATTGGGGATTATTAACGTTAGAACTTAATAACACGGCAAGATCGATGGTGTTATCAACAAGACCTTGCTCGATCTCTTTGCGTGAAAGCTCAAATAATTTGACTGTTAAATTCGGGTAGAGCTTTTGAATTCTATTGAGATGCATGGGCAAAAAATAACTAATGATTGTGCCGGTTCCTGCGATCGTAATTTCTCCGTGATATTGATTGAGGTTACGCACGTTCATGGCGGCATCTACGCGGTCTAATATCTCATAACAGTGTTTTAAAAAAAGATGCCCAGATTCGGTCAAAATCATTCCTGTCGGTAATCTTAAAAATAGTTCGGAGTGGACGATCTCTTCCAATTGTTTAATCGCAATAGTGATTGCAGATTGGGTAATATTAAGGCGTTGTGAAGCCAGTGAAATTTGTCCTGTTTCAGCGGTTGCAACAAAATAACGTACTTGTCTTAATGTGAACGCCATAAATTCTCCGGTATTAATTTTTTTTATATCGATGTATAAAAAAATAAAATTATTTTATTTAATAAAAATACCCTATTGTGAATTTAGACGCAAAAGCGTTTAACTAAAAATATTAAGTAGCACAGCGATTTCATAATTATTAAGTGCTACATAACGATAATGATAAATAATAAAAAGTCTGCATTTGAGGAATGATATTTGGTGAGTGATCAACCTTCATTATGAGAAATGAGACTTGGAGGATAGCGTTTTGAGAAAGACGGCAATAGATTTAAATTCAGATCTCGGTGAAGGATTTGGAATGTGGAGAGTTGGGGATGGGCAAGATCATCAGATTTTAGAATTAATCTCCTCGGCTAACATTGCAACAGGATTTCATGCGGGAGATCCGATGATCATGGATGAAACAGTACGCATGGCTCAAAAAAGTGGCGTGGGTATTGGCGCGCACCCGGGATATCGGGATCTTGTGGGATTTGGTCGTCGAAAAATTCATGCAACGAAAGATGAGATTATTAACGACATTGTTTATCAGGTTGGGGCATTAGAAGCGATTGCAAGACGTTATGATTTGCCCATTCAACATGTGAAACCGCACGGTGCGCTCTATATGAGTATCTCTAGTGATGAGGACTTAGCAGAAGTATTTGTGAAAAGTGTGCAAAAAATATTTCCAGCCGCGTATATTTTCTGTATGGATATTTCAGAAACTTATGCGGTGGCTAAAACATTAGGACAGCCAGTCATTCGTGAGTTTTACGCAGATCGTGATTATGATGATAGTGGAAGCTTAGTCTTTACACGAGGAATGGGGCGACTAGATTCAGAGAAGATTGCGCATAAAGTATTGACTGCTTGTTTAGATGGAAAAGTAGAAACAACGACGGGAAATTGGAGAGCAATTGAATTTGAGTCAGTCTGTATTCATAGTGATACACCTGGCGTTGTGGATTTGTTGCAGGCAATACACGAGTCACTTTCGCGTCATGAAATAAAAGTGACAAATCAGTTTAATTAAGCGATATATAGATCGTCATTATTTACAATAATAAAAATCATAAATAACAATAACAGATGGCCAACCATCGAAGCATAAAATCATTTTGAAACCACAGGAGAGAGTTATGGAAGTTTTGAGTCCTATGCCAGGAATTTTTTATCGTCGACCTTCCCCGGAAGCAGCATGTTATGTAGAGATTGGACAATCAGTTCAAGAAGGTGACGTGCTTGGGTTGATTGAAGTGATGAAACAGTACAGTGAGTTAACGGCCGATACTAGTGGCGTCATCGAAGCGATTTTAGTGGAAGATGGTGATGCGGTTGAAGCTGGGCAACCGATTGTCGTCATTCGCGCATAAGTGTGGGAATGATCATTCTGTTGAATCATTAAAGTGGTGTTGATGATCTATAACATCGTCAAGCTATCATCAAACTTATTAGAATTAACAGTTAAAAAATATCTCCAATCATTATAAAAAAAGAGGCTATGTAGATCATGGATAGGATCTGCTTGCCTAAAGAAAATAATAAATAACGTTAAAGAGGAAATTATATATGGAAATTTTAAGTCCTATGCCAGGCATTTTTTATCGCCGTCCTTCCCCAGAATCACCTTGTTACGTTGAAATCGGACAGTCTGTAAAAAAGGGGGATGTTCTCGGATTAATTGAAGTGATGAAGCAATATAGTGAATTAACCGCAGAGCAAGATGGTGTTGTGAAAGCGATCTTGATCGAAGATGGCGATGCAGTGGAAGCGGGTCAAACTATTATTGAATTAGCATCATAAGGAGCGAATGATGAAAAAGCTATTAGTCGCCAATCGAGGAGAAATTGCGATTAGAATTATTCGCTCGGCAAAAGAGTTAGGGATACCTGTTGTTCTTGCACATAGTAGTGCAGATAAGGAGAGTTTAGCTGCGCAACTTGCAGATGAATGTGTGGAGATAGGTCCGCCTCAAGTTGCGAAGAGTTATTTAAATCAGGAAGCCATTATTGCTGCGGCAAAATCAGTAGGCGCCGATGCAATCCATCCCGGTTATGGATTTCTTGCAGAAAATGCGGGATTTGCCACATTGGTAGAAAATTCTGGGATCACTTTCGTGGGACCTAAAGGCGATACGATTGTCTTAATGGGCGATAAGGCGCAAGCAAGATCTACGGCAATGGCGGCGAATGTTCCCGTCGTTCCTGGAAGCCAAGGGATTTTACGGAATTTAACGGAAGCCTTGAGCGCTGCGAAAGATGTTGGTTATCCATTGATTATTAAAGCTGCTGCCGGCGGTGGCGGGAAAGGCATGCGAGTTGTGGAGTCAGAAGCGCAGTTTGCAAAAGAGTTTGAAGTGGCTCAAAGAGAAGGACTCTCTGCCTTTGGAGATGATGGAATGTATCTTGAGAGATTCATTCCCCGAGCGCGGCATATTGAAGTTCAGGTCTTAGGAGATGGTGAAAATGTTATTCATCTTTATGATCGTGAATGCTCTTTACAGCGTCGTCGTCAAAAAGTCTTCGAGGAAGCCCCATCACCGGCACTCAATGCTGAAGTTCGAGAAAAGCTCTGTGCCTCTGCCGTAACATTGGCAAAAAGTGTGAATTATCGAGGCGCTGGAACCGTAGAGTATCTGTTTGATGATCATAGTGGGGAATTCTTCTTCATTGAGATGAATACGCGGATTCAAGTAGAGCATCCGATTACGGAGATGATTACGGGAGTCGATCTGATTCGAGAAATGCTTCATATTGCTTCGGGAAGAGCACTGCGTTACCAGCAATCCGATATTGCGATTCGGGGAGCTGCGATTGAATGCCGAATTAATGCGGAAGATCCTACCAATAATTTCATGCCTAATATTGGCAAAATTGAAAAGCTTCAATGGGGTAGCGGTCCCGGTATTCGTATTGATTCCATGTTGTATGAGGGATATTCCGTTCCTCCATTTTATGATTCGATGTTAGCGAAGATGATCGCTTGGGATGAGAGCCGAGAAGAAGCATTGGCACGTATGGAACGAGCGATTAGAGAGACAAAAATTGATGGCTTAAAAACAACGTTGCTTCTGCATTTAAAGTTGGTGAAGGATGCAGAAATGCGCGCGGCTAATACCCATACGAACTGGCTAGAAGACTGGATGGCAAGGCAGGAATGGTAAATTGATGGTTTGCCATAGAAATTGAATAATAATGACAAAAAAGAGAGGTTGAACTCTCATTATTAAGATCACCAATTAGGTGAGGAGGAATAGTATGACAATTCGTTATGTGCCAAGTGGCGATGAGTTTATTTTCGTTGAGCTCAGTGAAGATATGTCGCTAGATGCTTTTTTTAAAGGGATGGCAATTACTAAAAAGCTAGAAGAGATGGCAGTGCCTGGTGTTTTGGAAATTTGTCCGGCGAATGCTTCCTATCAAGTACGATTTGACCCAGATGTGATTACTGTGGATGCCCTTTTGAATATCCTTAAAGAGATTGAAGAAGAAAGCGCCAGAGTGCAGATGCAGTTAAAAACGCGTTTAATTGAGATTCCTGTCTTTTTTAATGATCCGTGGACAACTGAAGTTGCTCAAAAGTTTAGAGATCGTCATCAAGAGCCAGAATCAAAAAATGATATGGAATATGCGGCAAAACTCAATGGTTATGAGAATGTGCAAGCCTTTTTTGATGCATATGTCGGCTCTCCATGGTTTGTCTCGATGGTAGGGTTTGTGGCAGGTTTACCATTTTTATTCCAGATGGTGGAGCGCGATAAGCAGATTGAAGTACCAAAATATTTAAGCCCGAGAACCGATACGCCAAAGCAGACTGTTGCAATGGGAGGATGCTTTAGCTGTATTTATGCTGTGCGAGGTGCTGGTGGTTATCAAATGATGGGAATTACACCGATTCCGATTTTTGATGTAGATGCGAAAGGTGCTCACATTAATGGGGAAATGGTCTTTTTTAAACCGGGAGATATTGTTCGTTTTGTACCGATTAATCAAGAAGAATATGATCGTTATGTTGCAGATGCCGAAGCTGGAACAATTGAGTTAAAGATCCGTGATGTGGACTTCTGCACAGAGACATTTTTAAAAGATCCTGTGAGTTATAACCGTCAATTATTGGAGGGCTAAAGATGAATCGTACTATTGAAATTTTAAAACCAGGTTTAGCATCGACAATTCAAGATGAAGGTCGTCAAGGTTACTATCATTTGGGAATTCCGCCATCAGGTGCTATGGATCAGTACTCTTATTATGGCGCGAATCTGTTAGTAGGAAACCCTAAAAATGCGGCCGTTATTGAGTGTACTTTTTTAGCGCCAGAAGTGAAGTTTAATAGTGATGCCACGATTGCGATTACTGGCGGAAATTGTATTCCTAAAATTAATGGGGAAGAAAAGCTCGCAAATGAGCGATTAGAAATTAAGGCGGGAGATATTCTCTCATTTGGATTTATGACAAATGGTGCAAGAGCCTACATCGCCGTAGCGGGCGGTATTGATGTACCGTTAGTTTTAGGCAGTCGCTCAACTTACCTATTAGGTGCTGTTGGGGGTTATGAGGGGCGAAAGCTAATGGCGGGCGATGTTTTAACCATTGGTGAATTAGAAACCATCATGCCGCATCAGACGGTATTGCCAGAAAATTTACAACAAGATCTACCGAAAACAGCAGAGATTCGAGTAACGCCGGGATTATATGATCATCTTTTAACCGAAGAAGGGCAGAAAGATTTTTACGACATGACGTGGAAAGTGAGTTCTGAATCCGATCGTATTGGTTATCGCTGTAAAGGTGAAAAGCTATTGCAGTTTATTGATCGAAAAGCACCATTTGGCGCAGGATCGAATCCTTCTAATATTGTGGATGCACCCTATCCAGTAGGATCGATTCAGATTCCTGGCGGGAAAGAGCCGATTATTTTACATCGAGATTCTGTTTCAGGAGGCGGATATGCCATGATCGCAACGGTCATCAGTGCTGATATGGATCTGATTGGTCAGTTGCAGCCAAATCATACGATGAAATTTAAAGCCGTAACGATAGATGAAGCTTTAGTCGCAAGAAAGGAGTATCAAGCAAAAGTGAAAAAACTATTTGATTATTTTAATGTAGAAATTTAATCAGACAAATAAATTTCTAATTCATGATTTCTAATTCATGACATATACATGAGATAGCCTCTTAGATTTTTAAGAGGCTGTTTTGTATTGCTTTTTAGATTTTTTTAGTGCCATCGGCTTTAAACTACTTGAATGACAGACTCTGTTAAAAGCGATGGTTCGCTGGGAGAAATGGTGACACAAGATTATCAATCTTGTGTCAGTTGAAATCGCTATTTTTAAAATTAAATGATGATAATTTTGAAATATTTTCTTCTCCAAGCGCCGGACCAACGCTCATGCCGAGACCTGTTCGCATCAAAACAATGGAGACTTTGGGACTAGGTTTGAGGATAGAGATCGGTTCTTGACCTTTTGAACCGTAAACACCTTGCCAGCGCTCTTGGATCGTCACTTTTTGATTCAATGTTTTTTCTGCAAGTTCTTGGATTAATCGATCAATTTCAGCACTATTAAAGGGAAGTATTTCATCGTGATAATCATGAGAATCCCCGATAATGATGTCACCATAAGGCGTTGGTGTCATCAACAGATGGATTTTGTATTGATCTAACAAAGGTGTTTCGGCGATGACTTTTTCTTGCAATGCTTGAATTTCTGGTAATCCCGCAAAAGCATCATAATGTAAACAACTTAGGCCGGTAAAAATAGCATGCTGAAGCTGAATATCTTGTGAAGGTTTGACGCGTAACATTTGTAAACGGCAGACAATGGGCTCTAGCTTCTGGATCTCTTCGGCAAAGAGTGTTTGATAATCGTGACCAGAACAGACGAAGATATGTTCAGCATAGAAGTTACCGCGAGTTGTTTGGAGTACGCCTGTTTCGGCATCAATATGATAAACGAGCGTTTTGTATTGTGCGGTAATATTCGGATGTTCACTGATCCAATGAGTTAAGCGGGGGATGGCTTCTCGAGAATAAACGACTTGGTCATTGGTGCCGTGAAGGGCGCGTTTGAAGTGTGAAAAATGCCCTTTATAGAGCGTAGAAACTTCCTTTTCAGAGAGAAGTTTTACTGGATATTGTGTGCCACGAGTTTCATAGAAAGATTCGAGGAGTGATACTTCGGGATCATTACGTGCAAATAGCAGAGAACCTTGTTGAAAGGTATTAAAATTGGCGCTTTCGGCAAACTTTTGCCAGATAGAACGGCTCTTTTGAGCGAGATCTAACATTTTTCCAGGTGCTTGACCTAATTGCATGGCGAAGCCAAAGTTCTGAATAGAAGCGCCTCTAGGTACTTGATCTCTTTCTAGTAGAAGAACTTTCAAGCCTTTTTCCGCAGCTGCATAGGCATGACTTAATCCTAAAATTCCACTGCCAACAACGGCAATATCATACTTCATGAATCGTTCCTTATGATGATTATTCACCTATTAATGAGAAGAATCATTATGGATAGGGAAGATGTCAGTTTGATTACAAAATAGAAAAAATCTCCATAAGGTGCTTTTAAAATGTTTTTATCTAAAAATGTATCAAGCCATGGACCGTTATGTCTGTGTAAATGCCGACTGGCGTGCCGGTATTTCAAAGGATTAGGAGAGACGTTAGCGAGAATCTTGCGTAATAATCTGAGTTTTACTAAATCCGCCCTTAGTTTTTGTCACTTCAATTCTTGCCGGCAATGTCTGTTTGAGCTCTTCCACATGGGAAATCACGCCGATCATTTTTCCGGAATCTTGTAGCTCGATAAGCACATCGAGCGCTTGCAGGAGCGATTCCTCATCTAATGAACCAAAGCCTTCATCAATAAAGAGCGTTTCAATAGAAATACCACCTTGATGCGCTTGAATAGTATCTGCCATGCCGAGCGAAAGGCTTAAGGATGCTTTAAATTTTTCACCGCCAGAAAGTGTCTTCACATCTCGTGCTTCGCCGGTATAAGCATCGTAAATATCAAGATCAAGTCCGCTTTGTTTGCCATGTGATGCTAAGTTTTCGGAGCGAGTAAATTCAAATTGA
>Ga0079226_10000006_pt1 | contig 134817 bp, 124 predicted proteins | sample Poulit2014_FD_76345 | JGI IMG/M metagenome (GOLD analysis project Ga0079226, IMG submission 76345) | Agricultural soil microbial communities from Georgia to study Nitrogen management - Poultry litter 2014 | ecosystem: Environmental > Terrestrial > Soil > Agricultural land | place: USA...
ACGCATATCAGATTGATCTACCGTCGCAGCAGCTGGCCGTGTTCTGTTCCAAGGGCATGAGGAAGGACCGATATGACGAATGATTTAGCGAAAGGAGTTGACAGGTCAATCCATATCAGGAGCGTGCCCGCACGCGATAGGAATGATCGACGGTTCCTCGCCGGCGGGCCGGCTCCTACGGCAAACCACTTTGATGCGGCATGTGTGCGTTGTATGCTGCAGGACAGCAGGGCGGCGCTCCGCCGAGCCGCCCACCACCCTTCAAGTTTTCAACACGAGGACACGCAAATGGCTTTCGCACTCTCCGACATGCAGCTGCGCAGCGGCAATTTCGAGGCAAACGCCGCCATTCCCGCACGACACACCGGCGAAGGCGAGGACATCTCCCCGACCCTGAGCTGGCAGGATGCGCCGGCAGGCACGCAGTCCTTCGCCATGATCTGCCACGACCCGGACGCGCCGCTGGTGCAGAACGGCACCTACGGCTTCGTCCACTGGCTGCTCTACAACCTGCCCGCTTCCGTGAATGCGCTGGACGCGGGCACTGATACGGGCACCGCCGGCGCCAACGACTTCGGCAGCACCGGCTACGGCGGCCCCATGCCGCCGGCCGGCCACGGCACGCACTACTACTATTTCTGGGTGCTGGCACTGGACAAGGCGCTGGATCTGCCGGCCGGGCTGTCCCTGCCGGAATTTCTGCAGAAGGCCGAACCGCATCTGCTGGGCATGAACCGCTTGATCGGCTCCTACCGGATCGACTGACACTGCCACACCGCATCCCGGCCCGGATCGCTTGCCGGGCCGGGCCGCCGCAACAGGTGTGCAAGGCCTACCGGGCGCGGCATCCGCTGTATTGCGGGCGCATGCCACGCCCGCCCGCCAGACGCGTTACACTTTCGCCTGCGCTTCCGGTATTCCCAGCCCGTCTTTCATGGCCAGCAACGATTCCGCCGTCCACGATTCCCGGCATACGCCCATGATGCGCCAGTATCTGGCGATCAAGGCGGATTATCCGCACATGCTGCTGTTCTACCGCATGGGCGATTTCTACGAGCTGTTCTTCGACGACGCCACGCGCGCCGCCGAGCTGCTGGACATCACGCTGACGCAGCGCGGCGAATCGGCCGGCGCGCCGGTGCCTATGGCCGGCGTGCCCTACCATGCCGCCGAGCAGTATCTGGCGCGGCTGCTCAAGCGCGGCGAATCAGTGGCCATTTGCGAGCAGCTGGAGCCGCCGGGTGCCAGCAAGGGGCCGGTGAAGCGCGAGGTGGTGCGCATTGTCACTCCCGGCACGGTGACCGATGATGCGCTGCTGGATGCGCGTCAGGCCAACGTGCTGGTGGCGGTGGCGCCGGCCCGACAGGGTTTCGGCATTGCCTCGGTGGAGCTGGCGCGCGGCAATCTGGCGGTGTGCGAAGTGCCCGGACACGAGGCGCTGAGCGCCGAACTGGCGCGGCTCGCGCCCAGTGAGCTGCTGCTGCCTGAGTCGGCACCGGCCGACCTGCAAGAACTGGAAACTCCGGTGACGACACGCCCGGCGTGGCTGTTCGACAGCGTCAGCGCGCAGCGCCGCCTGGAACAATTCTTCCATGTCGCCGCGCTGGACGGCTTCGGCTGCGCCGGCATGCCGCGGGCCATCGTCGCCGCCGGCGCTCTGGTCGATTATCTGGAAACCACCCAGCGCAGCGCCTGCAGTCACATCACCGGCATGCGCAGCTACACCATCGGTGACGCACTCATTCTCGACGCCGCCACCCGCCGCCATCTGGAGATCGAGCGCACCGCCGGCGGCGACAGCAGCGACAGCCTGACCGGGCTGCTCGATCAATGCGTCAGTGCCATGGGCGCGCGCGCCCTGCGCCGCTGGGTGGCCGAGCCGCTGCGCGATTTCGAGCGCCTGCGGCGCCGTCATCAGGCGGTCGACATCCTGTGCCACACCGGCCTGGACGCGCTGCGCGACATCCTGCGCCACATTGCCGATATCGAGCGCATCGCCACGCGCATTGCGCTGCGCTCGGCGCGGCCGCGGGATCTCGCCGGCCTCGGCAACACTCTGGAACAACTGCCGCAGTTGACCGCCCTGCTCGGCGCACTGGACGCGCCGCTGCTCGCCGAACTGCACGAGGCGCTCGACCCGCAACCCGAAACGCGCGATCTGCTGGCGCGCGCGCTGATCGACAATCCACCCATGGTGATCCGTGACGGCGGTGTCATCGCCGCCGGCTACGACACCGAGCTGGACGAGCTGCGCGAGCTGTCCGGCAATGCCGACGGCTATCTGACCGAACTGGAAGTGCGCGAGCGCGAACGCACCGGCGTGGACACGCTCAAGGTCGGCTACAACCGCGTGCACGGCTATTACATCGAAATGGGCCGCACGCACGCCGACAAAGTGCCGACGGAATACCAGCGCCGCCAGACGCTGAAGGCCGTGGAACGCTACATCACACCGGAATTGAAACGCTTCGAAGAGCAGGTGCTGTCCGCGCGCGAACGTGCGCTGGCGCGGGAGAAGGCGCTGTATGCCGAACTGATCGACACGCTCGCGCAGGGGCTGGCGCCCATTCAGGCCACCGCTGCGGCGCTGGCCGCGGTCGATGTGCTGTGCGCGCTGGCCCGCTGTGCCAACGATTACGGTTGGACACAGCCGGAGCTGTCCCGCGAGCCCGGCATTCACATCAGCGACGGGCGCCATCCCGTGGTGGAGCGCGTTTCGGACGAGCCGTTCGTGGCCAACGATACGCGCCTCGACGACGACCTGCGCATGACGCTCATCACCGGGCCGAACATGGGCGGCAAATCCACCTACATGCGGCAGACGGCACTGATCGTGCTGCTGGCGCACATCGGCAGCTTCGTGCCGGCGGCGCGTGCTGTCATCGGGCCGCTGGACCGCATCTTCACGCGCATCGGCGCCGGCGACGACCTGACCCGCGGGCAGAGCACGTTCATGCTGGAAATGCACGAAACGGCGCACATTCTCCATCATGCCACGGAGCACAGTCTGGTGCTGCTGGACGAAATCGGCCGCGGCACCAGCACCTATGACGGGCTGGCGCTGGCGCGCGCGGTGGCCGAGCGGCTGGTGCACCACAACCGCGCCTTCACCCTGTTCGCCACACACTATTTCGAGCTCACCGAAGTGGTCGAAGACTGGCCCGCAAGTGCCAACATGCACTTCGACGTCGCCGACTATCAGCAGAACGGCGAACAGCAGCTGGTGTTCTTGCATGCGCTCAGGCCCGGGCCGGCGTCGCGCAGTTTCGGCCTGCAGGTGGCGGCGCTGGCCGGCGTGCCGCGCCCGGCCATCCGCAAGGCGCGGCGTTATCTGGAGGCGCTGGAAACCCGCGGCAGCGGCGACAGCGGCCCGCAGATGGGCCTGTTCACGGCCGCAGCCGCCGAACCGGCGGAAGACCCGGAAACCCCGGTGCTCGACGCGCTGGCCGAAATCGACTGCGACGATCTGACGCCGCGCCAGGCGCTGGAGGCGCTGTACCGGTTGAAGACGCTGGGCGGGCAGTAACCGGCCCAGCTGCTTCCATCACACCACCGGGAAGCCACATGTTCGGCATTCATGATTTTCTGCTGTTCCTGGGCGCCGGGCTGCTGCTCAACATCACGCCGGGCGCGGACATGCTCTATGTGCTCAGCAACGCGGCACGCGGCAGCCGTGCCGGCCTGCTCGCCGCCTGCGGCATCTTCACCGGCACCCTGTTTCACATCGCCTTCGCCGTGGCCGGGCTGTCCGCCCTATTGGCTGCTTCCGCCACGGCGTTCACGGTGGTGAAATACGTCGGCGCGGCGTATCTGGTCTATCTGGGGGCAAAGATGCTGCTCGAGCGCAGCGACAAGACCGGGGCCGTGCCGGACAGCCCCGGACAGCGCAGCCTGCTGCGCACCTACCGGCAGGGCACGCTGATCAATCTGCTCAACCCCAAGGTGGCGCTGTTTTTTCTGGCTTTTCTGCCGCAGTTCATCGACACCACCAATGACTGGCGCATGGCGGCATTTCTGGTGCTGGGCCTGACCTTCAATTGCACCAGCATTTGCGTCAACGGTCTGCTTGCCTGCACGGCCGCGCGCATCGGCCGGCAGGCGTTTGTTGCGCGGCGTACCGGGCACTGGCTGCAAAAGGCGGCCGGTGTCGTGTTCATCGGCCTGGGCATCCGGCTGGCGCTCAGCCGGGCCTGATGCGCTGTCAGCCCGCGAGTCGAATCAGCAGATTGACGAACAGCCAGATGGACACGACCAGAATGAGGGTCATGAGGAAGCCGAGCAGAATGAAGATGCCGACGCTGCCCTGCGCTTCGTCACGTTCGCGCCTGGCCCGGCTCTGCACGCCGAAAAAGCCCGACATGACGCTGAAAATGGTATGCAGATATTCGATCTTCGGCTTTTCCCGCCCGTTCTCTTCGGGGACGTTGTCTTGCTCCATCACTACATCCGGAAACCATGAATGGCTGGCATCCTATCAGGGACGGCCACTTTCATCATGGTATAGATACCGCGCCAGCAGATCGCGCGCAGCCAGTTCCGCATCGAGTGTCGCCAACAGCATGAAAATGCCGCCCATGCGGCGGTGCAGAAAGACGATTTCGCGTGGCGGCACCCGGAACCAGCGTGAAATGGCGGCTTCCGAAACCGCCTGCGACACGCGGCTGGGCAGATCGGAAGCGCCCCAGCGATAGGCGCCGGCGGGCGTTGTCAGGGCTACCGGCGGCTGCGCGGCGAACGGCTCGATCATCAGCAGGCCGACTTGTGCGAAATTGTCGAACACGTCCCGCTGTGTGTCCCGGCGCAGCAGGTTGATGCCGACGGCGCCGTCGATGATCTGCTGGGTATCGCGCTCGAAAGCGCCTGCCACGAGGTCGCAATAGGCGCCGAGAAAGCGGGATTCGAACCGGCGCGTGGCGCCGAAGTCCAGCAACACCAGCTGGTCGTTGCCGTCGTCGCCGATGCGCACCTTGTAGTTGCCGAAATGCGGATCGGTCTGTACCAGTCCCCAGTCGAAGAACTCGCGGAAGAACAGCTCCAGCGCATGCTCGGCGAGGCTGTTGCGCCGCGCCTGCGACAAATTCTGCACAGCGTCGCTGTGCACATGCCGCGCCGGTTCGTAGGATGTCACCAGCACCTGGTCGGTGGAATACTGCGGGAAGACCTCGGGCACGACATAGCGCTCGTCACCGGCCAGGCGCGTGGCGAACTCCCGCGTCAGGCGCAGCTCGCGCTCGTAGTCCATCTCGTGACGGATCATGTCGCGCACTTCGTCCATGATCGAGCCCAGCTCCACGCCGCGCGGCACGATGCGCGCCATGCGCACGATGCGCGTCAGCGTGCGGATGTCGCTGTCGATGGCATCGATTAGACCGGGATAGCGGATCTTGATGCACAGCTCGCGGCCGTCGGCCTTGCGCCGCGCGCGATGCACCTGCCCGAGCGATGCCGACGCCAGCGGCACCGGATCGATCTGCAGTTCCCGCAGGCGTTCACGCCCGAGCTGCTGCACCAGTACCGGCGCCAGTTCGCTCCAGGCGACCGGCGGGCTGTCATCCTGTAGCGTGGCGAGCACCTGCGTGACTTCGGGCGGCATGAAGTACTGACCGTAGACCGACAGCATCTGCCCGACCTTCATCACGCTGCCCTTGAGCTGGCCCAGCTCCGCAGCGATGTATTGCGCCTGCTTGATGTAGAAGGAGCGGTTGTGGCGGTCGCGCTGCTCGTCGTCGCGCAGGAGATTGCGCACCGTATGGCCGGCGAATTGCGTGCCCGCCATGATGCTCATGCGCGCCATCGCCAGGTTGCGATCCAGCGATCCGGTCTTGAGACGAAGCGGCTTATGGGTCTTGTCCCGTTTGTTACTCATGTATCTCCACCGGCCACGTCAACCCGGCTACACTACCGGGGCAGGCAAATGGAATGATAGCCGGGCATGGTGATGCCCGATTGTACGGTGTCAGACATTGAAGCGGAAATGCACCACGTCGCCTTCGACCATGCGGTAGGTCTTGCCTTCCAGCCGCTGCTTGCCGGCTTCCCGGGCGCCCTTGTCGCCCCGGCAGGCGATGAAATCGTCGTAGCCGGTGACTTCGGCACGAATGAAACCGCGTTCGAAATCGCTGTGGATGACGCCGGCCGCCTGCGGCGCGGTGGCGCCGGCGCGGATGGTCCAGGCCCGCACTTCCTTCGGCCCAGCGGTGAAATAGGTCTGCAGGCCCAGCAGTTCGTAGCCGGCGTGAATGACGCGGTTCAGGCCTGGCTCCGACAAGCCCAGATCATCCAGAAAGGCTTGCCGGTCGTCGCCTTCCAGCTGCGCCAGCTCGCCTTCCAGCGCTGCACAGACGGGCACCACGCCCGCTCCCTGTGAAGCAGCATGCGCGCGCACCCGCTCCAGCAGCGGATTGTCGCTGAAGCCGTTTTCGTCGACGTTGGCGACATACAGCACGGGCTTGGCAGTGACCAGATGCAGCTCGCGCAGGGCCGCGGCCTCGTCTGCGTCCAGCTCCAGTGCCCGTACCGGCGCACCGGTGTCGAGATGGTCGCGCACGCGCGCGTACAGCTCGGCGTTGAAACGCGCCGTCTGGTCGCCGGATTTGGCCGATTTTGCTGCACGTTCGGCGGCCCGGGTGGCGGTTTCTAGATCGGCCAGCGCCAGCTCGGTGTCGATGACTTCGATGTCGCGCACGGGGTCGACGCTGCCCGCGACGTGCATGATGTCGTCGTCCTCGAAACAGCGCACGACGTGCACGATGGCGTCGGTTTCACGGATGTGGGCCAGGAACTGATTGCCCAGTCCCTCGCCCTCGGCCGCGCCCGCAACCAGGCCGGCAATGTCGACGAATTCAACCGTGGTCGGCAGTATTTTCTCCGGTGACACAATGCCGGCCAGGGCATCCAGCCGCGGGTCCGGCACGGTGACCACGCCGACGTTCGGATCGATGGTGCAGAACGGGTAGTTCTCGGCCGGAATTTCAGCCGCGGTCAGCGCATTGAACAGGGTTGACTTGCCGACATTGGGCAGGCCGACGATGCCGATCTGCAGTGACATCAGGTATCCTTCCCGGTTGCATGTCTGCTGCTGTGCAGTTGTTGCACGGCATGTTCCCAGCCGCGTGTCAGACAAGTATCGATGGCGTCCAGACCGGCGTCGATGGCGGCGTGGATCTGCTCGCGCTCCAGCGGCGCCGGCGCGGACAGTACGTGGCGCAGTACGCCGGAGCTGTCGCCGGGATGGCCGATGCCGATGCGCAGGCGCCGATAATCCGCGCCCAGCACGCGGTGGATGTCGCGCAGGCCATTGTGGCCGCCATGACCGCCGCCCTGCTTCAGCTTCGCCGTGCCCGGCGGCAGATCCAGGTCGTCATGCACGACCAGTACTTCACCGGGTGAGATCTTGTAGAAACCGGTCAGCGCCTGTACCGCTGCACCGCTGAGGTTCATGTAGGTCATGGGCTTTTGTAGCCACAGTGCTTCGCCCTGCAGATCATGGCGCAACAGGTCGGATTTGTAGCGCCGTTCGGCGCGAAAATGAACGTCCCAAACATGGGCCAGCGCATCGGCCAGCCAGAAGCCGGCATTGTGCCGGTCATTGGTATGCGCGGCGCCCGGATTGCCGAGCGCCACGATGGCACGCAGGCGTTCCGCCACGGATACGGCTTAGCCTTCTGCGTTGTCGCCGTCGTCGTCGCCGTCGGCGGCTTCGGCTTCTGCGCCGTCCGCTTCCTCGGCAGCCTCGGCTTCGTCGGCCTCGCCCTCGTCGTCCTCTTCAGCCTCGGCACGTGGCAGACGTACTGACACAACGGGACTTTCCTCTTCGCCCTCTTCGGCGTAGAGCAGCTCGACGATATCCACGCCCTCGGGCACGGTGAGATCGCTCAGGTGTAGGATTTCGTTGATGTCCAGTTCCGTGACGTCGATTTCGATGTATTCCGGCAGGTCACGCGGTAGGCATTCGATTTCAATTTCATTCAACGCCCGTTGCAGGATGCCGTTGTTGACCCGCACGCCGACGCACTCCTCTTCGCCGACGAAGTGCAGCGGCACGCTCATGCGCAGCTTTTCGTCCGCCGTCACGCGCATGAAATCGATATGCTCGATGAACGGCCGCGCCGGATGGCGCTGCAGATCACGCAGCACGACCTGCTGCGAGCGGCCGTCCGCGACCCGGATCTTGATGATGTGGGAGAAAAAGGCCTCGTTGTCGAGACTGCGATTCAGCTCATTGTGACCGAGCGAGATCAGCGCCGGTTCACGGTTGCCGCCATAGACGACGCCCGGCACACGCCCCTGCCGACGCAGCCGCCGGCTTTCGGCACGTCCCTTGCCCGTGCGAATTTCCGCATTCAGTTCAAAGGCATCCATATCGCTCGCTCCAAATATCCAAGCATTGATTCCGGCTCGGGCCGCAATCCCGCTGCGTCCGGAATGAAATCAGGCATCGTGAAAACGAGTAATTATACTCGTTATCGAGTCCAATTTGCCAGACCCTAGTCCACGTACAGCGTGGACACCGATTCCTCGTTGCTGATGCGGCGGATGGTCTCGGCCAGCAACGGCGCAATATGCAGTTGCCGGATTCTGTCGCAGGTACTTGCCGCACGCGACAGAGGTATCGTGTCGGTGACGACCAGTTCGTCCAGACGCGACCCGCTGATGTTGTCGATGGCCTTGCCGGAAAGTACCGGGTGTGTCACATAGGCGCGCACACGGCGGGCACCGTTGTCCTTGAGCGCGCCGGCGGCCTGGCACAGTGTACCGGCGGTGTCGACGATATCATCCACCATGATGCAGCTCTTACCTGCGACATCGCCGATGATGTTCATGATCCTGGCTTCATTGGCCTTCGGACGGCGCTTGTCGATGATGGCCAGATCCGCATCATCAAGACGCTTGGCCAGCGCCCTGGCACGCACCACGCCGCCTACGTCGGGCGACACGACGATCAGATCGTCATCCTTCTGCCGCCAGATATCACCCAGCAGAATCGGTGACGCATAGATGTTGTCCACTGGAACATCGAAGAAACCCTGAATCTGATCCGCATGCAAGTCGATGGTCAGCACACGATCGGCACCGGCATGACCCAGCATGCTGGCGACCACCTTGGCGGAAATGGGCACACGGGCGGAGCGTGGCCGCCGATCCTGGCGTGCATAGCCGTAATATGGAATGACCGCGGTAAGACGGCCGGCGGATGAACGGCGCATGGCGTCGATCATCATCAGCAGTTCCATGACGTTGTCATTGGTGGGGCTGCACGTCGGCTGCACCACGAACACGTCGCGGCCGCGGACATTCTCTTCGATCTGCACCGTCACTTCGCCGTCGGAAAAGCGCCCTACACGGGCGGTGCCAAGCGTGGTGTTCAAATAACCGGCCACATCGCGCGCCAGCGCCGGGTTGGCGTTACCGGTAAAGACCATGGGGCGAGCGTCGGTCATGTATTGCGTGTTGATTGCGGTCTGGGTGCGTTTGCCTGCACTGGCAGGCGGGCTTGCCGGTGGCTGGGGCGGCAGGATTCGAACCTGCGCATCACGGGATCAAAACCCGTTGCCTTACCGCTTGGCTACGCCCCAACTGAATCAGATCACGGTACACGATGGTGCCTATTCAGAACCGTCTGCAGCAAACATTGCAGCTCGCCGGCGTCCACCAGCTACCGTGGAGTGCGTATTCTCTTTGCCGCAACCGTTCCTGTCAATCCTCGGTGCTGGACTGTGCCAGATTGAACCAGCGTGACACCACCAGACGTACGCGCGTTTCGCCGTTGTCAAGCACGATGCGCTCGGGCAGAGGTGGTCGCCCGGCAGCCGTCGAGTAGCCCAGATATGAAATCTGCCACTGCTGCTGCTCGAGGCCGGTTAGCAAGCCCCGGTCATCGACGCTGATGGCCCGATAATCACCGGGTGCCGGCAGCCCCAGCGCCCAGTAACGCAACGGCCGCAGCGGAAAATCCCATTCCAAGCTGCGTCGCAGCAGGCGCCGTGGATGGCGGGTGACGCGCTTTTCCCGGTCCGTGATGACGGTCACTTCATCCAGTGTGCCGAAGGCGCGAAAACCACCGGAGCCCAGCGGCCCCGACAGACGCACATCGAAGTGGTCGCCGCGCTGTCGCCAGCTGAGATCACCGGCCCAGCCCAGTGCCTTGCCGGTGGCGGCGCGACCCTGCAGTGACCAGGTATCCAGATGTTCGAGCGCGGCCTGGTGCTCCTGCCATGCGGCCGGGTCGTCGATGCCCGGTTCGAGCTCGGGCGGTTTGGATATGCTGGCACAGCCAGCAAGCAAGCCTGCACAGGCAAGGAGGAGCAGATGGCGCAGGGTTCCGCGGCCGGTTGCAAGTTGCGGCATGACGGGTCCTTTCATGAAGTGAAGCGATCCATGGTTTCCTTGAGCAGTTCATCGTCGGGATGCTCGACCAGCGACTCGGACCAGATGCGGCGTGCTTCCTCGTGCCGGCCATTTTGCCAGAGCACTTCCCCAAGATGGGCGGCGACTTCCGGATCCGGCAGCAATCGGTAGGCACGTTCGAGATATTCCTGCGCCTTGTCCAGGTTGCCCAGGTGGTATTGCACCCAGCCCATGCTATCCATGATTGCCGGGTTGTTGGGCGCCCTTGCAAGTGCCTCTTCGATGTATTCAAGCGCCGCCTCATAGTCGGTGCCGTGGTTGGTCATCATGTAGCCCAGTGCATTCATGGCATGAATATCGTCGGGCTTTGCGGCGAGTATCGTATTCAGATCGTGCAGCGCCGCATCTATGCGCTCGAGCTTTTCATACACGATGGCCCGGCCATACAGCAGATCGGTGCTCTCCGGCTTGTGCTCCAGCCCCTCGTCGTACACGGCCAGGGCCTGCTCGAAACGCTCCGCATCGAACAGAATGCGACCTTCCGCGCCGCGAATCTGCTCGGCCTTTTGCGGATACTGTTCGCGCATGTCATGCAACTGCCGGCGGGCGCCGGCCAGGTCGTCGCGCCGGGCGCGCATGCGCACCAGGCCAATCCTGGCGGCGAACTCGTGATCACCGCCTTCGACACGCTGGTACCAGCGCTGCGCCACGGCATACTCCTGCCGCTGCTCATTGATGCGGCCGAGATAATAGGCGGCCTCGTTGGTGCGCTCATCCGCCTCATACAAATGCTCGAAGGCTGTTGCCGAGCGTTCGAGCTGGCCCTGCCGCAGCGCGAGCATGGCCAGCCCGTAGCGCGCATTGGTGTTGTCCGGCTGCAACTCAAGCGCATGCCCGAACTCGTCCAGTGCTGCCTCGGGCCGATTGCCGTCCAGCAACAGCCGGGCGAGTGTCAAATGATAGCGACTGCGTTGCTGTGCATCGCCCGGCAACTGTTCAACCAGTTGCTGCGCCGCTGATGAGCGATCCTGGCGCACCAATACCGCAGCCCGCAGCAGCACCACCTTGTCCCGCGTTGGTGCCAACTCGACGGCCCGCCTGCTCGCCGTTGCCGCTGTCTCCTCGCGGCCGTAGCGCAGCGCCAGCAAACCCAGAACATGCCAGGCCGCGGCGCTGTCTGTATCCGCATCGGCCAGTTGCTGCAATGTGTCGAGCGCGAGTTCGGCACGTTGCGGCTTGCCACTGAAAGTCTTGGCCAGCAGATGATAACCTTCCCGGCGCGATTCGGCATTGCTTACCGTGGCTCGGCTGTATTGCAGCAATACCTCCGCCTGGCCCTCGATCAGGGCCAGGCGCGCTGCGGTCTGCTGCGCCTCCACAGTCCCCGGCTCCAGTCGCGCCCATTGCTGTGCCGCCTTGTATGCAGCGGGCATGCTGTCCGCCATCAGGCCGATGCGCGTGGCGCGTCGTGCCAATCCCGCATTACTGGTATATTCCGCCGCGGCGGCATAGTGTCTGGCGGCAGCTTTTTTCATGCCACGCTGTGCAGCCATTTCACCCGCGAGAACATGAAACTGCGCATCGATATCTGCGTCCGGGAAGGATTGCTCCAACAGGCCGGGGGACGTATCGCCGGGGAAAGCCCCGGATGGTTTCGTGGCGCAGCCACAGGCCACCAGAGACACGGCCAGCAGACTGCAGACAAAGGTCACTCTGGCGCCGCTGCGCACAGACCGTGTCATGCCCCTGGCAGGGTCGCTGGCTTGCGGATTCAGAACGGTTGTTTGCATGGCAGCAATATTACGCGGAGTTCAGTCGTACTGCTACAGGAATGGCAGGCCCGGCACGTGGATACACATGTCTACTGCCGGAACCTACCATCATGACCGACAGGTTAGAATAGAACCATGTTGCTTACCGTGGGCTTGAACCACAATACCGCTCCGCTGGCCATTCGCGAAACTGCAGCGTTCCCGCCGGATCAGTTCGACGCGGCGCTGCATGATTTTCTGCGGCTGCCGGGGATTGCCGAAGGCGCCATCCTGTCGACCTGCAACAGGACGGAGCTATACGCCGTGGCGTCGGCCGAGCTCGGCGGCGATACGCTGCAACGCTGGCTATGCCGGCAGCGCGGCCTGGACAGCCACCGCATGGCCGATCATTTCTATGTCCACAGTGACCGTGACAGCATCCGGCATGCACTGCGGGTGGCCGCGGGCCTGGATTCCATGATCCTCGGCGAGCCGCAGATTCTCGGCCAGATGAAGGAGGCCTACCGGCATGCGCACACGGCGCAGGGCGCGGGTCCGCAGTTGACACGCCTGTTCGAGCACAGCTTTGCCGTCGCCAAGCAGATCCGCACCGAGACCGATATCGGCGCACATCCGATATCGGTGGCCTATGTCGGCGTCAATCTGGCGCGCCGCCTGTTTGCCGATTTGTCGACCCTCAACGCGCTGCTGGTGGGTGCCGGCGAAACAATCGACCTGTGTGCCCAGCATCTGGCGACGATCGGTGTGCGCCGCATGACATTCGCCAACCGCAGTTTCGATCGCGCCCAGGCGCTGGCAGCCCGGCACCACGGCGCCGCCATTGCGCTGGCCGATGCCGAGTCGCATCTGGCCACAGCCGACATGGTGATCACCTCGACCGCCGCACCGCGGCCGATCATCACCCATGATGCGCTCAGGCAGGCAGTGCACAAACGCCGGCACAAGCCCATGTTCGTGCTCGACTTGGCCGTGCCGCGTGATGTCGAGCCGGCCGCCGGCAAGCTCGAGGATATCTACTTGTATACTGTGGATGACCTGGAAGATGTCATCCAGGAGAACCAGCAGAGCCGCCGCGCCGCCGCGCAGCAGGCCGATGCCATGCTGGATGCCCATATCGATGCCTTCATCGACTGGCTGGAATCACGTCAGGCCAACGACACCATTGCCGCCATGCGCCGTCAGGCCATGGAGATGCGGGACCGGGAGCTGGCCCGTGCGCGCCGCGACCTCGCCCGCGGCCGGCCGGCCGACGAAGTGCTGGAGTATCTCGGCTACGGCCTGACCAACAAGCTCATGCATGCTCCCAGTGCGGCGCTGCGCAACGCCGACAGCACCGATCGCCACGTCCTGCTGGATAGTGCGCGCAAACTGTTCCGGCTTGCCGACGACACGGACGACACACAACAGGATTGAAATGAAGGATTCCCTACGCCGCAAACTCGATGAGCTGGTCGAGCGCCATGAAGACCTGTCGCATGCACTGGCCGACCCCGGGGTCATCGCCGATCACGACAAGTTCCGGCGCATGTCGCAGGAATATGCCCAGTTGGAGGAGCTGGTCGCCGATTACACCCGCTACACCGATGTGCTGGCGGAGATGGCCGATCTGGAGGAAGTGGCCGCCGGCGAGGATGGCGAGCTGCGCGACATGGCTGCAGCCGAACTGGAAACGGCCCGCAGCCGGAGCGACGAACTGGAGGAAACGCTGTACAAGCATCTGATCCCGAAGGATCCGAACGACCACGCCAACCTGTATCTGGAGATCCGGGCCGGCACCGGCGGCGATGAAGCGGCCCTGTTCGCCGGCGACCTGTTCCGCATGTACAGCCAGTATGCGGAAAAGCGCAACTGGCGCGTCGAAGTGCTTTCGGCCAGCGACGGCGAGCATGGCGGCTACAAGGAGATCATTTCGCGCCTGATCGGCACTGGCGCCTACTCGCAGCTGAAGTTCGAATCCGGCGCACACCGCGTGCAGCGCGTGCCGGAAACCGAATCACAGGGCCGCGTGCATACCTCGGCCTGCACCGTCGCCGTCATGCCCGAGGCCGAAGCCGTCGAGGCCGTGGAGATCGCGTCGTCCGATCTGCGTGTCGACACCTTCCGCGCTGCGGGCGCCGGCGGCCAGCACGTCAACAAGACCGATTCCGCCATCCGCATCACGCACCTGCCCACCGGCATCGTCGTCGAATGCCAGCAGGAGCGTTCGCAGCACAAGAACCGCGCACGCGCCATGAATCTGCTGCAAACGCGCCTGCTGACCGCCGAGCAGGATCGCCAGGCCGCCGAGCAGGCCGCCACACGGCGCAAGCTGATCGGCAGCGGCGACCGTTCGGAACGCATTCGCACTTACAATTTTCCGCAGGGCCGCGTCACCGATCACCGTATCAACCTGACGCTGTACAAACTGGACAGCATCATCGAGGGCGACCTGAAGCCGGTGGTCGATGCCCTGACGAGCGAACACCAGGCCGACCAGCTGGCCGAACTGGGCGCCGACTGAGCCACAGCGTGACCACCATCGATCAGGCCATTCGGCAGGCCACAAGACAGCTGCAGCCAGCCAGCGAAAGCGCCGCCCTGGATGCCCGGCTGCTGCTGGCCCATGTGCTCGGCGTGTCAACCACCGCCCTGTACCGCGATGCCCGGAAAGTGCTCACGCCGGCGTTGCTGGAACAGTTCGACACCTGTATCGAGCGCCGCGCCGCCGGCGAGCCCATTGCCTACATCACGGGCCATTGCGGCTTCTGGACACTGGATCTGATGGTCAATGCGGACGTTCTCATCCCGCGACCGGACACCGAAACCGTCGTGCAGGCCGCGCTCAATGTACTGCCCGACACGGCGCTGACGCTGGCCGATCTCGGCACCGGCAGCGGTGCCATTGCGCTGGCTCTGGCCAGCGAACGCCCGCAATGGACGGTCACGGCAACCGACATCTCGGCGCCCGCCCTGGCCTGCGCTCGGGCCAACGCGCGCCGCCTGCAGCTGGACCGCATCCGCTTCGTGCCGGGACGCTGGTTCGACCCGCTGGAGCAGCAACGCTTTCATGCCATTGTCGCCAATCCACCCTATGTCGCCCTCGGCGACAGCCATCTGGATGCACCGGAACTGCGGCACGAGCCGCAGCGGGCGCTGGTGGCCGGCAACAACGGCCTGGCCGAGCTGGCTTACATCATCCGGCACGCGACGGATCACCTCGAGCCCGGTGGCAGCCTGCTGCTGGAACACGGTTACGATCAGGCCGGCGCCGTGGCCGGGCAGCTTGCACGGGCGGGGTTCCGGGACATCGACACGCACACCGACCTGGCCGGTCGCGCACGGGTAACGCTGGGTCGGCGCGGCTGAAGCCGGATCCTCCGGCAGCCCTCATTGTGGCAAGTGTTTACGGATACCGCGAACACTGGAGGATCACGATGCCCGCCCTGATGCACATTGCCGAATCCCTGCCGGAAGAGGAGCGCAACATGCGCATTCATGCCGGCGACATTCTTGTCTTTCGCGGCCCTCCCCGCATGTCGGAATTGCTGGAGTTGCTGCGCTCGCATTGCTGCCGGTTCCTGGGGAGCGACCCGGAGCAGATACACAGCCGGGAACCCGCCGCGGCAATCGAGGCACGCCTGGAACATCTGCGTGCGGAGCTGCGGCGTGATGAGCGGATCGGCTGGGCATGGCACGCAGTGATCGAGGCGCTGGGAGCCGACACGGGCAACACCTATGGCGACGGCGTTGTGGTGCGCGGCCAGCCGCCGCAGAACGCGGCAGGCGGAGTACGCACTGCCCCGCTCTCCGCGCATCGGGACACCTGGGGTTCGAATATCGCCGCACAGACGAACTGGTGGGCACCGTTATACACGACCACACCCGAACGCACGCTCGTACTCTATCCCGGATATTTCGACAACCCAGTGGCTAATGACAGCGCCGGCTGGGATTTCAGGGCCATGATCCGGGCACAGCAAACGGAGCCGGCCGGCGATTATCCGCTGCTGCCCACCGTCACCGCGACACCGCCGGCGCACATGGCATTGCCCATCAGCCTGTGTCCGGGAGATCTGCTGTGCTTTTCCGGCGCCCACCTGCATGCCAGCGCGCCCAACATGACCGACCGGACGCGGTTGTCTTTCGAGACGCGCACGGTCAATGGCGCGGATATCGAGTCCGGTCGCGGCGCACCAAACGTGGACGGCAACGCCCGTTGCACCACGTATCAGCTATTCCGACATATCGAGAACCGCCGGCCACTGGGTGCGTTGCTACCATCCATGGACTGACTGCAAGGGCTGAGGCCACGCGCTCTGCCGGGTCACCGGCCTGCCGGAGCGGTCAACATGAATTCGCCTGCGATCTCGCCCTGGATAGTCGCCTCCTGCACCTGGTCGGAGCCGCAGAAAACGGCGATCCGGCCTCCAACATGGGAGCCGGTATGGGCACGGATATCCGCCGCACCGTCCGGCGTGAGAACGACGCGCCAGAGTTCGTTTCCGGTAGCGGGGTCAGCGGTGCGCTCGATGGTCACGACCTGATCCGGCGCAATCACGGCCGGGCCGGCGACTTGGGCCGTTGCATCCATGGCGTGGATGGACAGTGCGCAGTTCAGGTCGTCACCGGCCTTGGCGGGCAATTGCGCGTACGGCATCAGCACCGCCGCGAACAACACGAGCACCGCTCTCGGCATTGCCCGGCTCCGGCCTAAAGCCTTTCCAGCACCGCCTCGGTGAAGGAGTCGGTCGTGCCCCCGCCCCCCAGATCGGGCGTGACCCGGTCGTGATCCGCCACGGTGGAGCGAATCGCGCCGCGAATGCGTTGTGCCTTATCGACCTCTTCCAGGTGCTCCAGCAGGGATGCCGCCGCCAGCATGACGGAAGTGGGGTTGGCGATGCCTTTGCCAGCAATGTCGGGCGCGCTGCCGTGAACAGCCTCGAACATGGCGCAGTCCTCGCCGATGTTGGCGCCCGGCGCCAGCCCCAGCCCGCCGATCAACCCGGCACACAGATCCGACAGGATGTCACCGAACAGGTTGGTGGTGACGATGACATCGAAGGTTTCCGGATACATCACCAGCTTCATGGCGCAGGCATCGACGATGATTTCATCGGTCACGATGTCGTCATACTGCGCGGCGATTTCGCGCGCCGTCTTTAGGAACAGGCCGGAAGTGGTCTTCATGATGTTGGCCTTGTGCGCCACTGTCACCTTGCGGCGTCCCTGCGCCCGAGCCAGCTCGTAGGCGAAGCGCAGTATGCGCTCGCATTGCTCGCGCGTCACTACCGACAGGGCCTCGGCACGCTGGCCGTCGTCACTGAGCACCTGACCTTCGCCGGAGTACATGCCGCCCTGATTTTCGCGCACGGTGATGATATCGAGCCCGTTGTAGCGTGAGCGGGCACCCGGCATGGACAGGGTCGGCCGCACATTGGCATACAGATCAAAGTGCTGGCGCAGGCTCACATTGACCGAACGATAGCCCTGTCCGCTTGGCGTCGTGATGGGCCCCTTGAGCACCAGCCGCGTACGCTCGATGGACTGCAGCGCGGCATCCGGCAATACACTATCGTGACCGGCATCCAGTGCAGACTTGCCTACCTGTACGTACTCATACTCCAGATCCGCGCTAACCGCATCCAGCACGCGCTGCGCTGCGTCAACAATGGCCGGACCGATACCGTCGCCGGGAATGATGGTAACCGGAATTTTATTCATTGATACATGCTGATTTTTAAACTGTATGGCATACAATAGCCCACTTGGGGACAAAGCTTAATCAGGGAATCATGCGCACGCAATTCGTACGGCTGTTCTTTCTTGCCATGCTGACACTTGTCATCGCCGCCCCGGCGGCCGCCTTCATCGGCTCGCAAGCCCATGAACGCACAGTCAGTCTGGTCGTTGTCATCAAGTCCGAACGCATGCTGTATCTGTATGCCGACGGTGCGGTCATCGATTATTTCCCCATCAGCCTGGGGGACAATCCGGTTGGCGACAAGCGCCATCAGGGCGACATGCGCACCCCGGAGGGCGTCTACACACTCGACTGGCGCAATCCTGACAGTCTGTATCACCGCTCCATGCATATTTCCTACCCGAATGCGGAGGATATTGCGCGCGCGCAGGCATTCGGATTGCATCCGGGCAGCAACATCATGATTCACGGCCAACCCGATTATGCAACCGAACAGCGCATAGGGGACTGGACCAATGGCTGTATCGCCGTCTCCAACGAAGCCATGGACGCCATCTGGGAGCTGGTGCCGGACGGTACGCCGATTCACATCTACCCCTGAGCGCAGTTCCTGCCGGGATGACGCCCTTGCCTTGCCGTGAACCCGGACCGGCAATCCTGCAACTGCCGCGCATGCTGGTTGCCGCACTCCACCGCGAAGTGCGTGCACACCGACGGGTTGAAGTCTGCGGCTTTCTCGGTGGCAGCGGCGACGTCGCCCGCAGCATCCATCCAGTGACCAACATCGCCCACCGGCCGGCACGCCGTTTCGAAATGGATCCGGCCGAGCAGATCCATGCCATGAAGCCATGCGCGCGCGCGGCGAGCGCATGCTGGCGATCTATCACTCGCATCCGGACATGCCGCCCGAACCTTCGGCACGGGATATCCGTGGTCTGGGTTACCCCGAAGCCCTGATGCTGATCCTCGGCCTCGACGGGGTGACGACCCCGACAATGCGTGCGTGGCGGTGCGACATGGTGAATGTAAGCGAGGTTCCGATCACCATCATCGACTGAACCAGCAATGCCACGCTGTGAGGCGACGCGCAGATTCGGTAGAATCAGCTCCTCCAATTGCCCTGTGAATCGACACCATGCGCCTGTCCGCCTTTGCCCTGCATACCACTCGCGAAACGCCGGCAGATGCCGAGATCGTCAGCCACCAGCTGATGCTGCGTTCCGGCATGATCCGCCGCCTTGGTGCCGGCTTGTATACCTGGTCGCCGCTGGGCCTGCGCGTGCTGCGCCGGGTCGAAACCATCATCCGCGAGGAAATGGACGCCGCCGGCGCGCTGGAAATCCTCATGCCGGCCATTCAACCGGCCGAGTTATGGCAGCAGACCGGGCGCTGGGAGGAAATGGGCGAGCTCATGCTGCAGATCACCGATCGCGCCGAGCGCCAGCTGTGCTACGGCCCGACCCACGAGGAAGTCGTCACCGACTTCGCCAAGCGCGACATCAGCAGCTACAAGCAGCTGCCGGTGAACTTCTACCAGATCCAGACCAAGTTTCGTGACGAGATCCGGCCCCGCTTCGGCATCATGCGGGCGCGGGAGTTCATCATGAAGGATGCCTATTCCTTCGATATGACCGCCTCGGGGCTGGACCGCGCATACCACAGCATGCGCGACGCCTATGTCCGCATCCTCGACCGCATCGGCGTCGATTACAGCATCGTGGCCGCCGATTCCGGCGCCATCGGCGGCGCCCAGTCGGAAGAGTTCCACGTGCTGGCGGACTCCGGCGAGGACGAGCTCGCCGTCGCCGCCGACGGCAGCTATGCGGCCAATGTGGAAGCCGCGGCGACCTTTGCGCCGACCGGCGAACGCCAGCCTCCCGGTGCGGAACTGACTCGGGTGGACACACCCGGCGTGAAGACCATCGACGGTCTGTGCAAATTCCTCGGCGTCGCCATCGAAACCACCGCCAAGGCCATCGTCGTCATGGGCAATGACGGGCGGCCGGTGCTACTGGTGCTGCGCGGCGATCATCGTCTCAACGACATCAAGGCGGAGGCATTGGAAGGCGTCGCCAGCCCGCTACAATTCGCCAGCGAACAGGCCATACAAAAGCATTTCGGTGCCGGTGCCGGTTCGCTCGGCCCGGTCGGGCTGGACATTCCGGTAATCGCCGATCACGCGCTGCAGAACGCCGCCGATCTGGTGGTCGGCGCCAACAGCGACGACGATCACTACACCGGCTTCAACTGGGGCCGCGACGCCGACGAACCGCAGTTCGCCGACCTGCGCGAAGTGGTCGCGGGCGATCCGGCGCCGGACGGACAATCCACCCTGCAGATCGTGCAGGGCATCGAGGTCGGTCACGTATTCCAGCTCGGCGACAAGTACAGCCGCGCGCTGGATCTGACGGTGCTGGATGAAAACGGCAACTCGGTTCACCCGCAGATGGGCTGCTACGGTTTCGGCGTCACCCGCATGGTGGGCGCCGCCATCGAGCAAGGCCACGACGACGCCGGCATCATCTGGCCACGAGCCATTGCGCCGTTCGAGCTGGTCATCATCCCGATCAAGGCGGACAAGTCCGCCGCCGTGCGCGAAGCCTGCGAAACCCTGTACCAAAACTGCCGCGAGGCTGGCATCGACACCGCCTATGACGATCGCGGCCTGCGCCCGGGGCCCATGTTTGCGGATGCCGAGCTGATCGGCATTCCGTTCCGCATCGTGATTTCGGAACGCGGACTGGAGGCCGGTACGCTGGAATTCAAGGCGCGCACGGACGACGAGCCGCGCCATATCGAACACAGTCTGGTTGCAATCCAGGCGGCCATGGCGGATGAAGATTGACAAGTACAGCCTGGCAGTCGGTCTGCTGTTGTTGTGGCTTGTGTTTGCCGCACCTGCTGATGATGCGGCGCCGGAAGTCGACCCCGAACTGCGCGCGGCATTGATGGTGGCAGTGGCGAAGTCGCGTGACTTTCCGCACCGCTTTGCCGCTGAAGTGTGGCTCAAGGACATGTCGACCCGCCTGCGCAAGCAGGTACCGCACGCGAATCGGCGCCTGGAGCTGTTGCGCCTGGTGCATACCGAGGCGCGTGCGGCCGGTCTGTCGCCCAATCTGGTGCTGGCCGTCATCCAGGTGGAATCGGCATTCAAGCGCTACGCCCTGTCCACGGCAGGTGCGCGCGGCCTGATGCAGGTCATGCCCTTCTGGGTGGATGAAATCGGCCACCCGGAGGATAATCTGTTCGACATGCAGACCAATCTTCGCTACGGCTGCACCATTCTCAAGTTCTATCTGGACAAGGAGAACGGCAACCTGACCCGGGCGCTGGCACGTTACAACGGCAGCACGGGCTCGTATGCATACCCGGCACGCGTGCACAGGGCCCTGCGCAAGCGCTGGTACAGAAACTGAGCGGGGCTCGTCCATCCCAACCACAGGAGCAGGCAGCCATGCTGCGTCTTTATCACAATCCGCAATGCTCGAAGTCGCGCGCGGCGCTGTCGCGTCTGCAGGCTGCCGGACGGCACGCGGAAATCGTCGATTACATGGCCGTGCCGCCGGCGCGCGAACAGCTGCGGCAATTGATCAACAAGCTGGATGCACCAGCAGCCCGGCTGTTGCGTCTGCCGGCCGACGAAGCACCCGCGCAAGCGGATGACATCATCGATCTGTTGCTGGCCTCGCCCGAGTTGCTGCAGCGGCCGCTGCTGGAAGACGACACGCACGCCATCATCGCCCGTCCGCCCGAGCGCGTGGATGCCTTCGTGTCGCCCGCCACGGACGCATCATGAGCGCCGCGGCTGCACCGTCCATGAAATATTCCAGCGTGGCTTGCAGTGTCGCCATGCTGGGAGCTGCCGGCACCATTGCCGGACTGCTGCTGTGGGCCGCTGTGCCCGTCCGGGCGGATCTGTTGCCGCGCCTGCTCATTGCCGGCGCATTCGCGCTGCCCATCGTGTTTTCACTGGCCGGACTGGCACGACGACGCATCTATACCGCGGCCTGGAGCTCCATGCTGGCGGTGGTCTACATGGCCGGCACGCTGGCCGAGTACTTCGTTGCTGACATGACGCCGGGCAAGTGGCTGACACTGGTCTGCAGCAGTCTGCTGTTTGCCGGTAGTGTACTGTATCCGCGGCTGCGGGCACGCGAAGGCACCGCGTAACTCGGGCAACCTCAGGACAGCGCCTGCTTGACGAACGGTATGGTCAGGCGCCGCTGGGCCGCCAGCGAGGCCGTATCCAGCCGTGCCAGCGCGGCCATCAATGTCGGCACGTCGCGCTCGCCATGACGCAACAGATAACGTGCGGTTGCCGCCGGCAGCTGCATGCCGCGCTGGGCGGCTCGCTGGATCAACAGGCGTTCCTTGTCCGCATCATCCGGCTCGACCAGGGCGTGGACGCTGCCCCAGAGCAGACGGCTGGCCAGATCCGCCAATGCCATGGGCAGTTCGGTGACCGGATAGCGATCCGCCACCAGCAGGCGCGCGCCACGGGCACGCAGCCCGTCGATCAGCCCGACCAGAGCGATTTCCGTGGCGCGATCGCCAACCACGGCACCGACATCGTCCAGACACAGGCAGTCCAGCATTTCCATGCCGGGCAGCATGGACTGCACGCGCGTGCCGAGCTGGCGCAATGGCAGGTAGGCGCTACGCCCGCCCTGGTCGGCCACGGCGCGGCAGGCGGCCTGCAGCAGGTGACTCTTGCCCGTGGCCTGCGGGCCATGCAGGTACAGACGCTCGCCCTGCCCGGCCACGAGCGCGGCAACGCCGCTGCGGGCGGCGGCATTGGTGTAGCCGACAAAGGCATCCAGTGTGGCGGTCGGCGGCAATTCGACACCGAGCGGCAACTGCAGATTCATGTCTCGTCCAGATACAGGCCGCTGCCGCGCCAGACGCGGCCGAAATGACGCACCAGCACAGCGATTGCAGCGGCCGCTGGCAGTGCCAGCAGCACACCGATGAAACCAAACAGCTGGCCGCCAGCGAGCACGGCGAAGATCACCCACACCGGATGCAGGCCGATGGCATCACCCACCAGCAGGGGCTGGAACACGACCTGCTCCATGATCTGGCCGAAACCGAAGATGATGGCGATCCAGATCAGCTGCCAGGCATCACCGGTCTGCACCAACACGGCAATGCTGGACAGCAACAGCCCCACAATCACACCCAGATAGGGCACGAAACTGATCAGCCCGGCAATGACGCCGATCACCAGCGCCAGATTCAGCCCCATCAGCCACAGGCCGACGACATAGATCAGGCCGAGTGCCAGCATGACCAGAAACTGGCCGCGAAAGAACTGCCCCAGCACGCGATCCGTCTCGCGCGCCAGCGCTTCCACCGTGGCCACGTGGCGGCGCGGAATCTGCTCGCCAATCCATTCCAGCATGCGGCTCCAGTCACGCAGCAGATAGAACATGATGACCGGCACCAGCAGCAGATTCAGACCCAACACCAGCAGTGCGCTGCCGGAAGAAAAGATCTGCTTGAGCGTTGCCGAGGCGATGCCGCCGGCATCACGCCAGTGCTCGCCAAGCAGCGACTTGATCGACTCCGGATCGAATATTTCGTAGTTCTCCGACAAATGACCGAGCAGCGGCAGAATCTTCTGCTGCACCCACTCGATGTAGCGTGGCAAATGCCGGATCAGGTCGACAACCTGGCGCTGCAGGACGGGCACCAGTACCAGCACCAGCAGCGCGATCACAAGCGCCACCAGCAGAAACACGGCGACGATTGCGAGCGTGCGCCTGACACCGAACCGTTCGAGGCGCAGCACGAGCGGATTACATATATAAGCCAGCCCGGCACCGATGGCGAATGGCGTCAGTACCGGCGCCAGCAACCAGATCAGCGCCGCTGCCACAACGATGGCAACGACTGCTGCCACCTTGCCACGTATGGCGCCCCAGGTCCCCGCAGTCATGCCAGTCCGACCGCTGTTGCATGCGCATCAAAATGATCAAGCCGAAGGCCGATATTGTCCATGCATTTCCTCTGAAAGACGCTTTTCCCCTGCCATGCACACGCGGCCGCCAGACTGTTCGTACGTACCGCGCATCCGCCAGCCGGTCTGCAGCAACACAACCGCTGAAACGCGTTACAATAACATGTTCAACCCCGTTCTCGTCTCGATACCGTAACCTGGTTATTGCGCCCGTGACTGATACCCCTCTCACCTATGCCGAAGCCGGCGTGGACATCGACGCCGGCAACCGCCTCGTCGAAGCCATCGGTCCCGGCGTTGCCGCCACGCGGCGGCCTGAAGTGCTGGATAACCTCGGTGGCTTCGGCGGCCTGTTCGAACTGCCCGTCGCGCGCTATCAGCGGCCCGTGCTGGTATCCGGCACCGATGGTGTCGGCACCAAGCTGCGTCTGGCGATCGACAGCGCCAGACTCGAGGGCATCGGCATCGACCTGGTCGCCATGTGTGTCAATGACGTGCTGGTCAGCGGTGCGGAGCCACTGTTCTTTCTCGATTATTACGCCACTGCCCGGCTGCAGGCCACGACCGCCGCAGCCGTCATCAACGGCATCGCTGCCGGCTGTCGCCAGGCGGGCGCTGCCCTGATCGGCGGCGAGACAGCCGAAATGCCCGGCATGTACGCGCCCGGCGATTTCGATCTGGCCGGTTTCTGCGTTGGTGTGGTGGAACACGACCAGCGCATTGACGGCCGTCATACGGCCGCCGGCGACGTGGTGCTGGGGCTGGCTTCCAGCGGCCCGCATGCCAACGGCTATTCCCTCATCCGGCGCATCATGGCAAAGAGCAACACCACGCTGGACACGGAAATCGACGGCAGCACGCTGGGCGCAACACTGCTGGCGCCTACGCGCATCTACGTGTCGGCCATCCGCGCCCTGCTGGAGCAGGTCGACGTGCATGCCATGGCGCATGTCACCGGCGGCGGCCTGGCGGAAAATCTGGCACGGGTACTGCCGGCAACCGCTTGCGCGCACATCCGGCAATCCGCCTGGGAACAGCCCGTCATCTTCGACTGGCTGGCGCAGACCGGCAACGTGGCGGCGGCGGAAATGCAGCGCACGTTCAACTGCGGCATCGGCTTCGTCGTTGTCGTGCCGTCGGCGCAGGCAGAAGCGGCGACCGCAATCCTGCGCCATGCCGGCGAGGAAGTGTTCACCATTGGCCACGTCGAGACACGTCAGCAACCGGCCGACCAGGCGGTGGTGCTGACTTGACGGCACACGCTCACCAGGAGCCTGCGCGGCTGGTGGTCGTGCTGTCCGGGCGCGGCCGCAATCTGGAAGCCATCATGCGCACCATCGACAGTGGCCGGCTGCATGCCCGCATCGTGCTGGTCATCAGTAACAAGCCGAATGCCCGCGGCCTGCGTCTGGCGCGTACAGCCGGTCTGCCCTGGGCGACGATCGAGGACAAGGGCTTCAGCGACCGCGCCGACTACGACCGGGCATTGGCAGCACGCATTGCCAACACGCGGCCGGACTGGGTCGTGCTGGCTGGCTTCATGCGCATTCTGGGGGCAGAGTTCGTCAACCGCTTCCAGGGTCGACTGATCAACATCCATCCATCGTTGCTGCCCCGCCACCGGGGGCTACATACGCACGAGCGTGCGCTGGGAGCCGGTGACGAACGCCACGGCGCAAGCGTTCACTTCGTCACCGACGAGCTCGACGCCGGCCCGGTGATCCGCCAGGGCAGCGTCGTCGTGCGCACCGACGACACGCCGGAAACGCTGGCCAACCGTGTCTTGGTGCGTGTGGAGCAACAACTGTACCCGGCGGCCTTGCATGATCTGATCACAGGTCGGGTACAGTGGCGTGATGGAACAGTATGGCGTGATGGTAAGCGCCGGGAGCAGCCACTACATGAGGATCATGATTTTCGCACACCCGATTAGGCTGGCCGTCGCCCTGCTGCTGTGCATCGTCGGCATGCCTGCCGCGGCGGCAGTGACAGGCAGCTACACGGCGAAATATCACATCAGCTATGGTGCCATCAGCCTGGGCGACATCACGTTCAGCCTGGCCGCGGGTGATACGCCGGATTGCTACGTCTTCTCCGGCACGGGCTCGCCCAATCTGGTCGTTTCCATGCTGGTCGGCGACTTGGCAGAGGAAAGCCGCTTCTGCATGACGGCGGCGGGACAGGTGCGCCCTTACTACTTCCAGCACTACGAAAAAGGCGATGCCGAGCACAGCTATTCACTGCAGTTCGACTGGGCGGACCAGCAGGTAGACTACCGCAACTTCGAGGATCGCACACAGACCAATTCACTGCCGGCAGCGGCCACCGACCCGCTGTCGCTGCAGATCGCCGTGCGCCAGTGGATCGACAACACATCGAACCCGCCGGCACTGGACAACCGGGATTTCACCCTTGCCAGCAAGGACAAGATCAAAACCTACACGCTGGCAGTCGAGGACGGCGGCACAATACAGGTGCCGGGCGGCAGCTTCGACACCGTGATCGTGCAGCGTGTCGATGACACGGACAAGGGCATGCGATTCTGGCTGGCCGAGGATGCCGACTGGATTCCGGTCAAGGTCGAACGTCAACGCAGCGGCCGCACCATCACCATGGAACTGACAAGTCTGGAGCGCGAATAAACGGCCCCGACCCTGTCACGCACGCGGCGACCCTCGGCACCATTTGTTAGTGTGACGACAGGTACCTGCTGTCGACGCGATACAAGGACAAATGAAAATGGAACGGCCGTGGCTTGCCAGTTACCCTGACGGGGTTGCTGCCGAAATCGAAGACACCGGTGGACGCACGCTAATCGACATCCTCGACAGTAGCTGCACCACCTACGCCGACAAGGTCGCCTACACGAACATGGGCGCTGAGCTGCTTTATCGCGATCTGGCGGAACAAAGCCGGAGCTTCGCCGCTTTTCTGCAACATGAAACGGGGCTGCAACAGGGCGACCGGGTGGCACTGATGATGCCCAATCTGCTGCAGTACCCGATCGCCCTGTTCGGCATCCTGCGCGCCGGCATGGTGGTGGTCAACGTCAATCCCCTGTACACCGAGCGCGAGTTGGAACAGCAACTCGCCGATGCCGGCGCCAGGGGCATCGTGATCGTGGAGAATTTTGCCGCCAAACTACAGGAAGCGCTGCCCAACACCACGCTGGAAACTATCGTCACGACCCGCATCGGCGACTGTCTGCCGACACCCAGGGGCATACTCACGAATCTGGCGGTGAAATACCTCAAGCACATGGTGCCGGCGTTTTCCCTGCCGGACGCCATCCGCTTTAATGCGGCACAGGCACGCGGTGCGCAGCAGCAGATGCTGCCCGTCACGGTGCGCGCCGACGACATCGCCTGTCTGCAATACACCGGCGGCACCACCGGTGCGCCCAAGGGCGCCAAACTGCTGCATCGCAATCTAGTCGCCAACCTGGCCCAGGCATCGATGTGGCTGGACGGCGTTATCGTCGCCGGTGCAGAGCGCATCGTCACCGCCTTACCGCTTTATCATGTGTTTGCCCTAACCGCCAATTGCCTGGTTTTCCTGCACCAAGGCGGTACCAATATCCTGGTCACCAACCCGCGCGACATCCCCCATCTGGTCAAGGTGTTCGAACAGCATCGTCCGACCGCATTCACCGGCGTCAATACCCTGTTCAACGCGCTGGTCAACAACGAGCGCTTCGGGCAACTAGATTTTTCCTCCCTGCATCTGAGCCTGGGCGGGGGTGCGGCAATACAACGTGCGGTGGCGGAAAAGTGGCAGGCCACAACCGGGGTTCCCCTGATCGAGGCCTACGGCCTGACCGAGACCTCGCCCGCAGCCACCATCAACCCGCTTACCATCAGCGCATACAACAGCTCCATCGGCCTGCCGATTCCTTCCACGCTGGCGTCGATTCGCGACGATCAGGGCAATGCATTGCCGCAGGGAGAAACCGGCGAATTGTGTATTGCCGGCCCGCAGGTCATGGCCGGCTACTGGAACAATCCGGCGGCGGATGCCGGCAGTTTCCATGCCGATGGAGCCTTTCACACCGGCGACATCGCGCGCATGGACGAACACGGCTTCTTTTACATCGTCGATCGCAAGAAGGACATGATCCTGGTATCCGGTTTCAACGTCTTTCCGAATGAAGTCGAGGACGTGGCAGCGGCTCATCCCGGCGTGCTCGAAGCAGCCTGCGTCGGCATTGCGGACGAAAAATCCGGCGAAGCGGTCAAGCTGTTTGTCGTCAAGCGGGATGCCAGCGTCACCGCAGAGGACATCATGGCGTACTGCCACGACAACCTGACCGGTTACAAGCGCCCGAAACAGGTCGAATTCATCGATGAGCTGCCGAAGACCAATGTCGGCAAGGTGCTGCGCAAGCAATTGCGTAAACGGTCCGCATGAGATTTGACCGCACGGCCATGCCGCAGGCATGGCCGTGCGGATATCATGCCCTGCGACTCAATTCTTCGTATCAGGCACCGTGATGTTCAGCTCGAGCACTTCCAGATCGTTTTCGCGTTCGATCTGCATCTGCACGGCATCGTCATTAACCTGCACATATTTGCGCAGCACCTTGAGTAAATCCTTCTGCAGCTGCGGGAAATAGGCCGGCTGATCATCACCCCGGCTGCGACGGTGTGCAACGACCACCTGCAGGCGTTCCTTGGCCAGCTGGGCAGAGTCTTTCCTCTGTGACCGAAAAACATCCAACCAACCCATTGCTCACCTCCCCATCAGCCGACTGAACAGGCCTTTTTTCGCTTCCGTGAAGCGCATGGAACGTTCCTCGCCGAGAAAGCGCGCCACCATGTCCTCGTAGGCCTGGCCGGCATCGGCGCCCTCTTCCAGGGCCACCGGCATGCCGGCGTTGGATGCATTCAGCACGGCCTCGGATTCCGGCACAACACCAAGCAGATCAATCGCCAGAATTTCGCTGATGTCCTCCAGCGACAGCATCTCGCCCTTGCCCACGCGCGAAGGCGCATAGCGGGTCACGATCAGATGTTCCGTCACCGGCTCCTGATCCTGCTCGATACGCCGCGTGCGGCTGGCCAGCATGCCCAGCACGCGGTCGGAATCACGCACCGAGGACACTTCCGGATTGGTCACGACCAGCGCCGCGTCCGCCCAATACATGGCGCTGAGCGCACCGCGCTCGATACCGGCGGGCGAGTCACAGACAACATAGTCGAATTCCTCCGACAGCTCCTTCAGCACTTGCTCCACGCCATCTTCGGTAAGCGCATCCTTGTCGCGTGTCTGCGAGGCGGCCAGGATGTACAGACCCTCGACCCGCTTGTCCCGAATCAGCGCTTGTTTCAGCGTCGCCTCGCCATTGATGACGTTGACAAAGTCGAACACGACACGGCGCTCGCAACCCATGATCAGATCAAGATTGCGCAGACCGACATCGAAATCCACCACTGCAGTCTTGTGGCCATGCTGTGCTAGAACGGCGGCAAACGACGCCGCCGTCGTGGTCTTGCCGACACCTCCCTTGCCGGAAGTTACAACGATAATTTCCGCCACGCATTACTCCTGTAGATCAATCAACAAGTTATCCTCATGAAGACGCACCTGGACACAGGCGCCGTGCAGGCCATCGTCAATGGCATCGGCCACCTTGTAGCAGCCGGCGATGGCGATCAGATCAGGCTCGAAACGCCGGCAGAAGATACGCCCCTGCGTATTGCCCAGCGCACCGGCCAGCGCTCGGCCGCGCAGCGCGCCGTAGATGTGGATATGACCGTCAGCCACCACTTCCGCGCCCTCGCTGACCGAGGAGGTCACGATCAGATCGCCGCCCCGGGCGTAAATTTGCTGGCCCGAGCGCACGGGTCGGGTCACCAGACGTGTGGGTGTCCCGCCACTGCCGGCTGCTGTCGCCCCGCGCGCGGATTGCTGCTCCTTTCGGCCTGCCGTCGCGGCTTTGTCTGCCTGTGTGCGCCCAGCTTCTTCGTTGCGCCGGCCGGGCGAGCGCATCACGCCCAACCCTGCCGCACGCGCGGCTTCTGCGGTCCGTGCGTCGGCATCCAGCACGGCAACAGCGACCAGATCAGCCTGCGTCAGCAGCTCCTGCAACGCCGTCAGATCAACCCCATCGGTCGCCGACAGCGACAACAAGACCGGCATGCCGGCAAAGAATTCCGGCACCCGTTCGACCTGCTGCTGTACTCCGGTGCGTATGGCGTCCAGATCGGTATCGCGAATCTCCAATACCGTCAGCGTCATCATACGTCCCTTGAATACAACGCACGCGGTGTCGGTGTTCGGCATGCCGGGCCAACGTCCCAATGGAGGAATAACGCGCGCAGTTTAGCATGCCATCCGCCTGCTCATGCCAGCGCGCTGGCAACCGCCCCTGCGAGGTCGGGCCGATCGTCTCAGAACCTATACGTCGCCTGCATGGCAAGGCCGTGAGCGGAATTCTTGTATTTGGCCGTATAGCCGCTCTGATCAACCGTGCCGCTGCCCTCCCAAAGATAGGAATACGCCAGGTCGATGGTCAGATCCGGTGTCGGCGTCCAACCCGCGCCGAAGGTGACAATATCGCGATCGCTCACCGGGATGCGCACATTGCGATACTGACTGTCGGTGGGCGATTCGTCGCGGGCATAACCGATCCGCACCTGCCACTGCGGATTGATGCGATAAGCCGCACCGACGGCGAAAGCCCAGGTGTCGTCCCAGTTCAACTCCTCGCGAATTTCGCCCAGCGGGCTGCGAGTCTTGATATCCAGCTCCTGCAGGCGACTCCAGCGCGTCCACACCACACCGGCGGACAGGGTCCAGTCATGCCAGCGGTAAGTCAGGGAAGTGTCCACCGATTCCGGCATAGTGATGGACAAGGTGGCCGGGTAGGAGCCGCTCAGCGCGGCGGCGGGACCATCGATGAGAATGCTGCCGCCGAGATCGAATTTCAACTTGGAATGGTAGGTGATGCCCCAGTCCAGGCTGTCCGTGACCCGCACCAGGACACCCAGGTTGTAGCCGAGCACCTGGTCGTCTCCCTTGATGCGCACATCCGTGTCAGGTGCCCCGGCCAGCATCGGGTTGCCCAGCATGCTGGCCAGCGCCGGGCCGGGAATGGCATTGGTGAGCTTGCCGTCGATGCGGTTCACGGTAACGCCGCCGCCGATGGCGAAACGATCGTTGATGGCGTAGCTGAGCGTCGGCTGCACAGTCAGCACATGCACCTTGCTGTGCAGTCCGTTCAGACGCCCGGCGAATGTACTCTCATAGTCGCTCTCGACGCCGAATGGCACATAGAAGCCGAGACCGAAGGTCAGCTTGTCATCCAGCGGCATGGAGAAGTAACCGAACGGCACCAGGCTGTCCGGCACCATGTCGCCCTTGTTGGTGCCGCCGAACGGGCCCTGTGCATCCGAGATGTCGGTATCGGCAAAAATGGCTGCAGTGCCGGCACTGATCTGCATGCGGGACAGACGACTCAAACCGGCCGGATTGCCATAGATGGTGCTGGCGTCCAGGGCCGAGGAAGCGCGACCGGCATAGGCCGTGCCGGCACCGCTGGCACTTTGTTCATTGAGCGCCAGGCCATTGGCCGAGAGCTGGAAGGAAGCCGCTGCCAGCAAGGCGGCGAGCAGAGTTGCGAGACATTTTTGCATTGATCTCCCCCCCGATTGATTATCGGTTAGAATAAACATTAACAATCGATTAATGCCGAGACAAATTCGGACACACTGACCGGGCGGGGGATCTTGCGACGTGAATTCGGCACTCTGGTTTCTTCTATTCATTGCCGCTGCCGGGACACTGACCTTCCGCCGCTGTCGACTGCAGACGGCAACAGCCGTATACGCAGCCCTGCTCGCCCTGTGGACCGTCACTGCAGCCGCCGCCTGGTGGGCGGCCCTGTTCTGGTGGGCGCTGTATGTCCTGGTCGCCGCCGTTGTGAACCGCACAGCCTGGCGCCGACGCTGGTTGATCAGCCCGGCACTGAACTGGTTTCGGAAGAAACGACCGCGGTTGTCTCCCGCCGAGCACACGGCGCTGGAAGCCGGCACGCTGTGGTGGGAAGAACAGCTGTTTTCCGGCATGCCCGACTGGTCCCGTCTGGATGGCTTGCCGCTCCTGCAACTGCGCCCCGACGAACAGGCATTCATGGCCGGGCCGCTACAGGAGCTGCTGGAGCGGGCCGGCGATATCTCCCCGCTCACCACGGCAGATGTCGCGCCGGGCTCCCCGATCTGGCAGCACCTGGTAGCGCATGGTTTTTTCGGTCTGTCCATTCCGGTCCGCTACGGCGGCCTGGAATTTTCCCCGCATGCGCGCTCCCGCGTTCTGGCCCGCATCGCCAGCTGTCCGGACGGCGCCACGCTGGGACCGCTGGTGGCGACACCCGGTGCGCTCGGTCCGGCGCAATTGCTGCTGGTCTGTGGCACGGATCAGCAAAAAGCAGGATATCTGCCCCGGCTTGCAGCCGGCGAGGACATCCCTTGCTTCGCGCTGACAAGCACACAGGCCGGCACGGATACGGCCGCCATGACCGATACCGGCATCATCTGCACCGGCATGTACAACGGCGAACAGGTGACCGGCATCCGTCTGAACTGGCACAAGCGCCACATCATGCTGGCTCCCGTCGCCACCCTGATCGGCCTCGCCGTACGCATCCTGGATCCGGACAATCACCTCGAACGCGGCAGAGAGCCGGGCATCACCTGCCTGCTCGTGCCTGCCGATCTGCAGGGTGTACAGACCGGACACAGTCATGATCCCATGGGTGCCGCCTTCCCCTACGGCACAACCGAAGGTGTCGATGTGTTCGTGCCGCTGGATGCCGTCATCGGCGGCCCGGACATGATCGGTCGCGGCTGGCAGCTCATTATGGATCAGCTGCCCATCGGCCGTGCCCTGTCATTGCCCTCCGCCGCGGCCGGTTTCTGCGCCCGCACCGCACGCCTGGCCGGCGCCTACTGCCGGATCCGCTTCCAGTTCGATCGCCCGATCGGCGCCTTCGAGGGGATCGAGGAACTGCTGGCGCGCCTAGGCGCTCACGCCTATGCCTGTGAAGCCGTGCGCCAGCTCAATGCCAGCGCCGTGCATGCCGGGGAAAGACCGACCATTGCCGCCAGCATCGCCAAATACCACACCACGACACGCGCCCAGGCAGCGGCCGTCGACAGCATGACACTGCACGCCGGCAAGGCTGTCTGCGACGGCCCGGCCAATCCATTCGCCGCCGGCTACCGGGCCGCACCACTGAATGCCACGGCCGACGGTACCAACGTCTTCACTCGCAGCACCCTGATCTTCGGGCAGGGCGGCATCCGCTGCCATCCCTTTCTGCAGGCGGAACTGGCCGCCGCAAACCGGCCCGACCGGGAACGTGCCGTGGCGGCATTCGACGCGGTTTTCCCAGCACATATGGGGCATTTCCTGAGCCTCGCCACCCGCGCACTGATCCTGGGTATCAGCCAGGGGCGCGGTTCGGATGCCGGCGCTTGCCCGGACATGCGGCGTTACTGCCAGCGCATCAATCGCTACGCCGCCGCACTCGCCGTGATCGCGGATCTGTGCATGGCGACACTCGGCGATAACCTGCGCTACCGGGGCAATTTGTCCGCCCGCCTGGGCGATGTTCTGTCACAACTGTACATCGCCAGCGCCGTGGTGCACCGCTACCGCGTGGACGGCGCCCACCGCCAGGATCTTGCCTTTGCCGAGTGGACCCTGGAAGACTGCTTCGCCACCATTGAAGACCGCCTGGCCGGCATTCTGCAGCATCTGCCGCGCCGCCCGCTGGCATGGCTGGCGCGTGTGCTGATCTTTCCACTCGGCCGCCATGCGCACGGCGCGGACGATGATATCAGCCACCGGGTAGCCACGATTCTGCAGACACCGGGGGAAACACGGGACCGCCTGACGCGCAATTGTCATCACGGCTCTCCGGGTGACCGCGACATGGCCCTGTTCGACACTGCCCTGCAGGCAGTGATCGACACGGTGCCCCTGCGCAAGCGCCTGCGCCGCGCGCGGAGTCGGGGCGAAATCGATGATATTCGTGCAGCCGCCAGCCTTGAGCAGGCATGCACAAACGGCTTGCTGACCGCGGCCGAGATGGATCAGCTGCGCAAGACCCATGCGTTGCAGGACGCGGTAACGCAGGTGGACGATTTCCCCAACCGCGATGCAGCTTCCGCTACCGCAAGAAACGCCTGATGCAGCCGGCCAACGCCGGTAGCTAGTCCGCCGACGGACGCAGTGGCAGCTCTTCGGCAGCACCCTGTCCCGTGCCGGGCAGGCCGATATCGATATCTCTGGGCACGGAGTCGGTGGCTTCGGTCCAGCCACCGCCCAGGGCCTTGAACAGATTGGCCGTGGTGACGAAGCGATCGCGGATGGCTTCGGACAGTTCCAGCTGCGCGCTGTACAGCTGGCGCTGGGCCTCGAGCACGTCACGCAGGCCAACGCTGCCGATTTCATAGCGGTTCTGCGCCAGTTTCAGCGTTTCCTCATAAGCATGTACCTGGTGGCGCACGGACTCGACCCGATCTTGCGTATCCTCGACCCCGATCAAGGCATCACGCACCTCGCGGAATGCCTGACGCACGGCCTGGCGATACATGATCGTGGCCTGTTCACGCTGCGCCTCGGTGGTATCGACCTGGGCGGCGATACGACCGAAACTCAGAATGGGAGTGGACAGAATGCCGCCGATGCTGGCCTGTTCCGAGGAGGCTCGGAACAGGTCGCCAACGGCTGTCGCCGCGGTGCCGATCAGCGCCGTCAGGTTCAGGCTCGGGAAATACTGCGACCGTGCCACCCCGACCTGCGCATTGGCGGCAGCCAGGGCTGCCTCGGCAGCGCGGATGTCGGGGCGTCGATTGACCAGTGCCGACGGCAGCAGTTGCGGCAGTTCCCCCGGCAGTTCCACATCCGCCAGCGGCGCCGGCTCGAGTTCGGCCTGCTGCATGATTTCACGCGGCGTCTTACCGGCCAGTATCGCCAGCGCCGACTCCAGCTGGCTAACCTGGCTGCGCAGCTCCGGCAGCTGGGCGCGCACGCTGGACAGCAACGCGCGCTCCTGCAACAGCTCCAGTTTGCTGATGGCGCCGCTGGCATAGCGTTTCTCGGCCAGATCCAGCCCCTCGGCGCGCGTCTCGATGGTGGCCTTGGTGATGCGGATCATACGCTGTGCCGAACGCAGCGACATGTAGTTGGCGACGATGTCGCTGATCACGGCCAGACGCACGGCATCACGCGAATAGGCGGATGCCAGCAGCTGCGCCTTGGCAGCTTCATGCCCGGCCAGCGCGGAAAACAGATTCAGTTCGTAGTCCAGCGCCGCGGACACGCTGTAGGCACTCGAACGCCGGTCGCCGCCCGCCGCGGCGAGCTGCGGGTTGGCATCTAGACTGGCCTTGCTGCGACTGGCCTCGATCTGCCCCCCCAGGGTCGGGTAGAAAGCCGTCCTCGCCAGGCCAAGGCTAGCGCGAGCTTCGCGAATCCGGGCCGTTTGCATGGCAATATCGAGATTATCCTCAAGCGCGCTGTTGATCAGACGATCCAGCACCGGATCCTTGAACTGCTGCCACCAGTCGGCCATGGCCTGGCGCTGCGCCTGCTGTTCGCCGGCATCGACGGTCGCATCGGCCGCGGGCAGATCCAGTTCTGGGCGCTCATAATCTGGCACTATGGCGCAGGCGGACAAGAGCGCACATACGACCAGCAGACCCGGCAGCCTGCCTGCTCCCGGCATACTCGGCAATACAGTTCGATCAGCCATGGTACTGTTCCGTCTCGGTGTCATCATCAGGATACGCGGAACGCTCATCGGAGGCTGCCCCGTCCGCACTTTCTCTGCGATCACGGCCGGTGACGCGGTCACTGGCCCTTTCGATCAGCTCATAGAACATCGGCACGAACAGGGTCGCCAGGAAGGTGGCGGACAGCATGCCGCCGATGACCACCGTGCCGATGGCAATGCGGGATGCGGCGCTGGCACCACTGGCAATCGCCAGTGGCGTGACGCCAAGGCAAAAAGCCAGCGAGGTCATGATGATGGGCCGGAAACGCAGACGCACAGCATTGAGCGCAGCTTCCTGGTAGCTCTTGCCGGCCTGACGCTCGAGGACGGCGAACTCCACGATCAGAATGGCGTTCTTTGCGGCCAGGCCAATCAACACCAGCACACCGACCTGGAAGTACATGCTCTGTTCGATGCCGCGCAGCCAGACCGCCAGAAAACCGCCGAACAGCGCAAACGGTACCGCGGAAATGACACTCAGCGGCAGACTGATGCGTTCGTACAGCGCGGCCAGCACCAGCAACACCATCACCATGCCGAAGCCAATGGCAATCATCGCCATGGCGCCGGCGCGCTTTTCGAAATAGGCGGTGCCGGTCCACGCCAGTTCGTAGTCACTGCCCTGGACGCTGTCGACCACGTCTTCCATCGCCGCAATGGCGTCGCCCGAACTGTATCCCGGTGCGGGATCGCCCATGATCTTGGCCGCCGGAAACACGTTGAACCGTTGCACCACGGATGCGCCAGTGGTGCGCTCGGTTTCCACCAGCGAGGCAATCGGGATCATGTCGCCAGTGGTGCGGGAGCGCACAAATACATAGCGCAGATCCTCTGGCCGCTCACGGAAATCGTAAGCCGATTGCAGATTAACCTGGAAGTTCCGCCCCAGCATAGTGAAGTCGTTGACATACAGCGAGCCGAAAGTGGCCTGCATGGTGGAGAACAGATCCGTCAGGGACACGCCCAGATCCAGCGCCTTGGCCCGATCGACGTCAATGAAGTAACGCGGCACATCGGTTTCCAGCGTGGTGCGCACATTCTGCAATTCCGGACGCTGATTGGCCTCGGCAACGATCTCGCCGACCTTGTCCTGAATAGTTTTGTAGTCCGCTCCACTGAGGTTCTGCACATAACCGGTGAAGCCGCCGGTACGCGACAAGCCCGATATGGGCGGCGGATTCAGCGCCAAAATCTGCGCCTGCGGAATGCCGAAGCCGATTTTCATCAGCCCGCTCACGACATCGAACGAAGTGGCAGCGCGCTCATTCCACGGCTTCAGCGATACGAACGCCACGGCGGAACTGGTACTGGGTGCGCTGGACAGAAAATCGAAACCGGAGAAGGCGACAATATCATCGATCGCCGGAAACTGATCCATGGCGCGGCGTGCAAGCGCATCACGCACCTCGTTCGTGCGCTGCATGGAAGAGGCCGGCGGCAGCGACATGACGACGAATACGGAGCCTTGATCTTCAGCGGGCACCAGTGTGCTCGGCACCTGTGTCGAAATGCCCCAGGTCGCCACGATCAATGCGCCGAACAGCACCAGTCCGAGCACCATGCGGCGCAACAGCACGTCGGTCATGCGCACGTAACCGCGTGTCAAACGCTCGAAACCGGCGTTGAACTTGCGGAATATCCAGGCCGGTCGGCCGGCTGGTTTGAGAAATGCCGCACACAGCGCTGGTGTCAGGGTGAGAGCAGTCCAGCCGGATACCGCCACTGCCACGGCAATGGTGATGGCAAACTGGCGATACAGCTGGCCCGACAGTCCGCCGAGAAAACCGACCGGGACGAAGACGGCGGCCAGCACGACAACAATGGCCACAATCGGTCCGCCGACTTCGCGCATGGCCTGAATGGTGGCTTCGCGCGGCGGTTTGCCGTCCTCCGTCATGATGCGTTCGACGTTCTCGATGACGATGATGGCGTCGTCCACCACGATACCGATCGCCAGCAGCAGGCCGAACAGGGTCAGCAGATTGACGGTGAAGCCGAGCAGCCACAGTCCGATGAAGGTGCCGATTACGGAGATCGGAATCGCAAGCAGCGGAATGATGGTGGCACGGAAGTTCTGCAGGAACAGGAACATCAGCAGAACAACGAGAATGAGCGCCTCGATGAAGGTCTGGATGACAGCATCCAGTGAAGCGTCCACGAACACGGTCGTGTCGTAAGGGATAGCGTAATCCATGCCCTCCGGGAATTCTGCCGCCAGATCTTCCATGGTCTGCTGTACGGCCGCGGCCACTTCCAGGGCATTGGCGCCGGAAGACAGGAACACACCGAACGGCACGGATGAAGTGCCGTTGTAAATGCCGTCGACGCCATAACTCTGCGCACCCAGCTCAACACGGGCCACGTCACCGAGACGCAGAATGCCGCCATCCTTGCTGGTGCGCAGGATGATGTCCTTGAACTCCTCGGGCGACGACAAGCGGCCCTTGGTGGTGGCCTTCAGCGTATACGCCGCGGCCCGCCCCTCCGGGGCCGGCATGTCACCGAACTTACCGGCAGCGAACTGGGAGTTCTGCGCCTGAATGGCCGCCGCCACCTCCGCGGTGGTCAAATCGTAGCTGGCCAGCTTCTGCGGATTGAGCCAAATGCGCATGGAATAATCCTGCGAACCGAACAGTTCGGCGGAGCCTACGCCGTCGATTCGATTGAGCGCATCCAGCACATTCACCAGCGCATAGTTGCTGATGAACACGTCGTCAAAACGACCGTTCGGCGAGAACATGTTGCCGACGAGCAGGATGGAGGAGGAACGCGAGTCCACCGTCACACCCTGTTCACGCACGCTGGCCGGCAGCTTGGACAGCGCACCCTGCACGCGATTGTTGACATCGATCTGCGCCTGATCCGGATCCGTGCCGATTTCAAACGACACATTGATGGCCAGAGTGCCGGCATCTGATGCCGTCGACGTCATATACAGCATGTTGTCAACGCCGTTGATGGCCTGTTCCAGCGGCGCGGCAACCGCGTCAGCCACATCCTCGGCACTGGAGCCAGGATAAACCGCGCTGACCTGAATGTTGGGAGGAGTGATCTCCGGATATTGCTCGACCGGCAGGGTCAGCAGGGCCATCAGGCCGGCAAGCACGATGATGATGGACAGAACAGACGCGAAGATCGGCCGTTCGATGAAGAATCTGGAAAACATCAGCTACCCTGTCGGTCGGCGTCGGGCTTTCGCGCCGGCTGCTCATCGGAGCCAGCCTGCTCTTCATTTGCCTGCTCGATATCCGCCTGCTCCGCATCCACCTGCTCTGCATCCGCCTGCTCTGCATCCGCCTGCTCTGCATCCGCCTGCTCTGCATCCGCCTGCTCTGCATCCGCCTGCTCTGCATCCGCCTGTTCCAGTGACAGCTCGCTGGCAGGCACGATCCGGACACGCGCGTTCGGTCGCACGCCGCCGATGCCGGTGGTGATGACGCGATCACCAGGCGACAATCCTTTTTCGATGATGCGGCCATCGGGGACCGCTGGTCCCAGCTCGACCGGCACCGGCTTGGCCTGATCGTCCTCGTTGACGACATAAACCTGTGTCGTCTGCTGGCTGTCGATAATGGCCCGATCCGGCACCACGATGGCATTAGAACGCGTTTCCAGACGTATGCGAATGCGCACGAACTGCCCCGGCACGAGATGGTGCAGATCATTGTCGAACTGGGCACGCAGACGCACCGTGCCGGTATCGGGGTTAATGGTGCTCTGGGTGAAATCCACGGTGCCGGATTGCGCATAGATTTCACCCGATGGCAGCAACAGATCGGCCTGCCGCATCATGCCATTTTCCTGCCCCATGGCGGTCAAAGCCTGCTGGCGCATGCGGGCATCCCTGGCCGGCAGGGAGAACAGCACGTTGACCGGATCCAGCTGCGTGATCGTGGTCAGCAGCGTGCCATGAGTGACCAGTGCGCCCTCGTCGATTTCCTGCAGACTGGTGACGCCACTCAAAGGCGCTTCGACTGTCGTGTAGTCCAGATCGATCTGCGCGGAATCCAGATTTGCCTCGGCCAGCTGAACGCCCGCACGCGCAGTTTCCAAGCCCGCTTTCGCCTTGTCGCGCTCCGCCTTGCTGGCGGCATTGTTCTGATACAGCTGCGAGGTTCGGTTCCAGGTCTGGCGGGCTTCGCTCAGCTGCGCCTGCGCCTGTGCCAGTTGTGCTTTGCGCTGATTGACGGCAGCCTGCAGCGGTGCCGGATCGATGGTGAGCAGCAAGTCACCCTTTTCGACCATGCCGCCTTCCTGGTAGTGACGTTCGAGCAGGTTGCCCTCCACTCGCGCGTGCACCTGCACTTCGCGCGCGCCGCGAATGCGTCCCGGGTAGTCCGCATAGACATCCACGCTGCCCGGTTCAATGGTCTGCACGGCAACCGGTACCGGCGGCATGCCGTTTCCGCCCTGCTGCGCTGTCGCGTCATCGTTACCGCACGCCGTCAGCAGAACGCCGGCAGCGATGCACAAGCTGATCCCGATGTTGCGCGCGCACGCATGCGCCCTAATGTTGACCTTCATAGGGGAATCCGGTGATTTGGCATTCTGCTTCTAAAGCGTCGTATAATACATACATGCATGTATGTATGCAAAACATTAAGCCCCGCTGGCGGGCGTTTTCCAAAAGCGCACAGTTTGCCAGAAAAAGACTGCTCGAACAGAAATTTCACGCACATCAACAAGCGAGGAATAGACCCAAAATGGCCCGCAAGACCAAGGCTGAGGCTGCCCGCACCCGCAGTGACATTCTCGATGCCGCGGAAATCGAGATGCAGGAGAGCGGCGTTTCCGGCGCCTCGTTCGAACGCATCGCGCGACGCGCCAACGTGACCCGGGGTGCCATTTACTGGCATTTCGATGACAAGGCCGCCCTGCTCACTGCCATGGTCGAGCGCACCTATCTGCCGTTGCGGGATCTGCGGCACAGTCTGCGCTCCGAGCAACCTGATCAGCCGCCGACAAGCGTGTTGCGGGACATGCTGCTGCATGGGCTCGATCGGCTGGCGACCGATGCTCACCATCGGCGCGTCAGCCACATCATTGCGCATTGCCGCGAAGATTCGCAGGATGATCATCCGATCGGCGAGTTGCTGCGCAACTCATTCGAGGACACCCGCAATGTGGCGCACGAACTGTGCCGGGAGGCCCAGGAGCAGGGCCTGCTGCAGCCGCGGCTGCAGCCCGATGACGCAGCCGACATGATCATGGCGTTCATGCTGGGCGTCTACAACTGCAGTCTGCGGTACGCCGATCTGTACTCCGCCGAGCGCGACTGGGAACCGATCGTTGATGCCCTACTCGCCGGGCTGTTCCTGCCGGTTGACAAGTAAGCGGAACAGCTCGCTGTCCGGCTGCCAGTCCGGCGTCTGCGGCCCGATCCGGCAGGCCCACTGGTTCGGGACATCCCGGGCCGGCACACCGATCGGCAGACGTGCGCCGAGATAGCGCGGATTTCTCTGCCAGACGAACAGATCCAGCGCCGTCTTCACGCGCGCCAGATATTCCCGCACTTCGGTCAGAAAGGGCTGCCGACGATCCTCCGCCGGGCGCACGTATGCCTGCGCCTCGATGCCCAGCCGCTGGGCGATAAACAGGGCGCGATAGTCATGGTAGCGCTGCGATATGAGGATGTAGCGCCGGAGCCCGAAGATTCGTCGCGAGCGCACAATGGAATCGATTGTGCTGTAGCCGGCGAAATCCAGCGTCATGGCGGCATGCGGAACACCCAGACGACGCAACGCCTGATACATTTTCTGTGGCTCGTTGTAGTAGTTGCCGGGATTGGCGCCGGAGACCAACAGATGCTGCACCTTGCCGTCGGCATACAATTGCGCCGCCGTGCGCATGCGGTGCCGGAACAGCAGATTCTTCGCTCCCGAGGATGTATAGGGGCTAGTACCCAGAACCAGGCCGACCTTGAAGTCGCCAATCTGCTCAATGCGGTCATGGATTCGATCCTGGGTACTGGCCATGAGCCAGCCATTGATCAGCAGCATGCCCAGCAGTAGCAGCCCGAGCCCAGTCAGACCGAGCCGGACAACACTCCGAAGCATGCGACGCGGCCCTGCTGACGGACGAGCATGATGACGTCCCTGGGCGGGCAGGATCACGAGTACGATGTGGCTGGTTTCATGGCAGTACGCATTGCACTGTGCACGCCCGGCAACCGGCAGCGCGTCCGAGCTTTTACGTGTCGTGTATCGCAGTATACTTGATGCCGCATACCGAACATACCGCCGGCGCCCACACGCCAGCACACTCGCGAGCGGATGCCGTCTATCGTATGATGGGCGTCCATACACCACCCCGTTACTGCGTGGCGGCCCATGCCGGACGTTCCGCCACGATGCCCGCTATGCTGGAATGGCTCATCAGTCTGCTTGCTGCTTTCGTCATCGCCGTGATCAGCGCCGGCGGTTATGCCGGCATCGTCCTGCTGATGGCCATCGAAACCGCCTGCATCCCGCTGCCCTCGGAAATCATCATGCCCTTTTCCGGCTATCTGGTGGCCACCGGTGAGTTGAATCTGTGGCTGGTGGCTTTGGCCGGTGCCGTCGGCTCTGTACTCGGCTCGCTGATCGCCTACTGGGTGGGCATGTACGGCGGCCGCCCGTTCGTGCAGCGGTACGGCCGCTATGTGCTGATTTCCCTCCACGACCTGGACATGGCGGATCGCTGGTTCGAACGCCACGGCGACATCACCATCCTGGTCGGGCGCATGCTACCGGTGGTGCGCACCTTCATCTCGCTGCCCGCCGGCATCGCACGCATGCCGCTGGCACCGCTTAACTTCTACACCTTCGTGGGCTCCTTCATCTGGTGCCTGGGGCTTGCCTGGCTCGGCAAGACGCTTGGCGCGCACTGGGACACGCTCGGGGCGTGGTTCCACCGCTTCGACGTGGTCATCGTCGCTCTCGGCATCATCGCCCTGGTTTGGCACGTGCGCCGCCATATTCGAGCCACACGTCGGGAAAACACTGATTAATCCATCGCTTGCACCCTGATTGCGGATATTGATGCGTGCTACAATCGGGGATTGACGGTAGCCACGCACCAGCCCCCTTCATCGGCTGCCGGATCAGGCAATTCATCCAGAGCAGCATCCCGAAGAACAAGCCATGACAGCCCGAATCATCGACGGCAAGCATATTGCGGCCCAATGCCGCGATGAGATCAGGAACACAATCGATCAGCGTCTGGCGGCCGGGCAGCGTGCGCCGGGACTGGCCGTCATCCTGGTCGGCAGCGATCAGGCCTCACAGCTCTACGTCAACAAGAAGATCCAGGCCTGCGAACAAACCGGCATGGTCTCGCAGGAACGGTTCCTGGACATGGATACCCCGCAGGATGAACTGCTGGCGCTGATTGACAAGTTCAATGCCGACGACACCATCGACGGCATCCTGGTGCAACTGCCTCTGCCCGCACATATCGACGACAGCGTCGTCATCGAGCGCATCCGCCCGGACAAGGATGTGGATGGCTTCCATCCGTACAATGTCGGCCGCCTGGCACAGCGCATCCCTCTGCTGCGTGCCTGTACGCCACTGGGCATCATCCGCATGCTGGAGCATATCGACGAGCCGATCCGCGGACGCAAGGCGGTCGTGGTCGGTGCATCCAACATCGTCGGGCGTCCCGTGGCGCTGGAACTGCTGTTGCGCGGTGCCACGGTCACCGTCTGTCACCGCTTCACACGGAATCTAGAGGACGAAGTGGCGGCAGCCGAGCTGCTGGTCGTCGCCGTCGGCAAGGCCGGTCTGATTCCGGGCGACTGGATCCGGCCCGGTGCCACCGTGATCGACGTGGGCATGAACCGGCTGAACTCCGGCAAACTCGCCGGCGATGTCGACTTCAACGCCGCCGCGGAACGCGCCGCCTGGATCACGCCGGTACCCGGTGGCGTCGGGCCGATGACGGTGGCCATGCTGCTGTCGAATACGCTGGAGGCATGCAGGGAAAGATCGGCAGCACTATCGGCCTGACGAATCCGTGCACGGAACAACGCGTATCCTCCCGCCCCCCGCTCTGAAACGGAAACACGGGAGCCGGGGAAACGTCTATGCAGCTCGCTTCGATATTTGCTAGCTCGGAAATGCGAAAGACGCCTTCTCCTCGCTCGCACTGCCCACCCAACGCTGCGTTATGACCTTCTTGCGCGTGAAGAACTGGATGCCGTCGGAGCCGTTGACGTGCAGGTCGCCGAATAGTGATTCATTCCAGCCGCCGAAGCTGTGCCAGGCCACTGGTACCGGGATGGGTATGTTGACCCCGACCATGCCGACCTTGACGCCGCGCTGATACTTGCGGGCATGCGCGCCCGAGCCGGTGAAGATGCTGGTGCCGTTGCCATACTGGTTGTTGTTCACCACTCGAATGGCCTCATCGAGATCGGCCACGCGCACGATCACCAGCACCGGGCCGAAGATCTCTTCCTGGTAGGCGCTCATTTCGGTCTTGACGTTGTCGATGACCGTCGGGCCGACGAAAAAGCCTTCTTCATTGCCCTTGACCAGCAGCTCGCGCCCGTCCGTGATTAGTGTGGCACCGTCGGTTTCCGCTTCGCCGATGATGCGTTTCACGCGCTCGCAGGCCTGCGGCGTGATCAGCGGTCCCATGTCGGCATCGGGTTGTGTGCCTTCGGCGACGACGACCCTGTTGGCGCGTTCGCGCAGCTTGTCGGCCAGCACATCGGCCGCCTCGCCGACACCGACGGCGACGGAAATGGCCATGCAACGCTCGCCGGCGGCGCCGAAGGCCGCGGTCGTCAGCAGGTCTGCAGCGGTGTCGATGTCGCCGTCCGGCATGACGACCGAGTGGTTCTTGGCTCCGCCCAGCGCTTGCACGCGCTTGCCGTTTTCGGTTGCCCGGGTGTGAATGTACTTGGCGATCGGCGTCGAGCCGACGAAGGAGATGCCGTCCACATCGGGGTGATCCAGCAGGCCGTCCACTGCCACCTTGTCGCCCTGCAGCACATTGAACACGCCGTCGGGCAGACCGGCTTCCCGCCAGAGTTCGGCCAGGATGAGCGGTGCCGATGGGTCTCTTTCCGAAGGTTTTAGAATAAATGCATTGCCGGTGGCGATCGCCATCGGTGCCATCCACATCGGCACCATGACCGGGAAGTTGAACGGCGTGATGCCGGCGACCACGCCGAGCGGTTCCCGCAACGAGAACGTGTCCACGTCGGTGGCGATCTGGTCGGAATACTCGCCTTTCAGGTGTTCGACGATGCCACAGGCAAATTCGACCGCTTCCAGTGCCCGGCCGACCTCGCCGCGTGCATCGTCCAGTACCTTGCCATGCTCAGCGGTGAGCACCGCCGCCAGATCCTCCGTCCGGGCCACGAGCTTTTCCCGCATGCTGAACAGGATCTTGGTGCGTTTGGTCTGCGATACCTGGGACCAAGTTTCGGCGGCCTTGCGGGCAGTTGCCACGACCTTGTCGATATCCGCCTGTTCGGCCAGTTGCACCTGACCGGTGACCTCGCCGGTGGCCGGGTTGTAAATATCCTGCGTGCGGTCACCGGAAGCCTGTGTCGGCTTGCCATCGATGAAGTGTGTGACCGTGTTCATTTGTTCTGCAGAAACCGCCATTGTCATATTCCGTTCGAAAGTTGTAGTGAAAAGTCGGACGGCAAGGGAATCAGACGCCGCTTCCGGTGTAATAGCGATCCGTGATTTCCAGCGCTTCATCGAGAATCGCCAGACCCGCGCGCACGTCCTCGGCTGTAGCGGTACACGGCGGCAGCACGTGCGTGCGGTTGAAGTGGATGAATGGCCACAGACCGCGTTCCTTGCAGGCTGCGCCGAACTCCTGCATGGGTTTGGCGGCCTCGCCCTTGGCATTGAAGGGCACCAGTGGCGCACGCGTGTCGCGATCGGACACCAGCTCCAGCGCCCAGAACACGCCCAGGCCGCGGACTTCGCCCACGCTGGGATGGCGCTGCGCCAGTTCGTTCAGGCCCGGCTCGAGTATTTCCCGGCCGAGCATGCGCGCATTTTCCAGCACCTTTTCCTCGCGAAAGATCTCGATCGATGCGATCGCGGAGGCGCAGGCCAGCAGGTGGCCAGAATAAGTCAGCCCGCCCGGATAGGGTCGATCCTCGAAGGTGGCCGCGATCGCGTCGGAAATGGCGACGCCGCCCATCGGCACATAGCCGGAGTTGACGCCCTTGGCGAAGGTGATCAGATCCGGCACGACGTTCCAGTGGTTGACGGCGAACCATTCGCCGCAACGGCCGAATCCCGCCATGACTTCGTCGCAGATCATGACGATGCCGTATTCGTCGCACAGTTCGCGCAGACCGGCCAGATAGCCGTCCGGTGGCACCAGGATGCCGTTGGTGCCCACCACTGTTTCCATGACGATGGCGGCAACGGTTTCTGGCCCTTCGACCATGAGAACATCACGCAGATGCTGCAGCGCGCGCTCGCACTCCTCGGCCTCGTCGCGGGCATGAAATGCGGACCGGTAAGGGTACGGCCCCCAGTAATGGACGACGTTGGGCATGGACGGCTCCGATGCCCAGCGGCGTGGATCGCCGGTCATGGTGATGGCGCCGGCCGTGGCACCGTGGTAGCTGCGGTAGGCGGAGAGCACCTTGCTGCGCCCGGTATGATGGCGCGCCATGCGAATGGCATGTTCGTTGGCATCCGCCCCGCCGTTGGTGAAGAAAACCTGATTCAGATCACCGGGCGCAACTTCCGCGATCCGGCGCGCGGCTTCCGCGCGGGTGGCATTGGCGAATGTCGGCGATGCGGTGGCGAGCGTGTCGAGCTGCTGTTTGATCGCGGCGATCATCTTCGGGTGCTGGTGCCCGATGTTCATGTAGATCATCTGCGACGAAAAGTCGAGGTATCTATTGCCGTCGCCGTCCCAGAACCAGGATCCCTTCGCACTCGCTATGGGCAAGGGGTCGATGTGAGCCTGGGCGGACCAGGTATGAAAGACGTGGGCACGATCCTTGCGCTTCACTTCCGCGCTGGATTCGGTATCCACCTGCGGTACTTCAATCGACTGCGGTGCTGTCATGGCGGCACTCCTGATGGGACTGATGCAAGGGCCCGAAGCGGCTGGATGCGTGTGCTTGCGGGCGAAGTTCTCCTGCAACAACTTCACCATCTGTGCCAACATAAGACAATACAATAATTCATTTGTACTGCTACAAAATAGCATGATGCTGAACAATGAATGAGTTGGGCTGGTCGCCGGAACAACCGACGGCACGCGGTGTTGCCCAGGCTGTGCGCACGGCCATCCGCGAGGGTGTGCTCATACCGGGGGAAAAGCTGCCGCCGATTCGCAGCGTGGCCCGACAGCTCGGCCTGTCGCCCAACACCGTCAGTTCTGCATGGGGCATGCTCGTGCGTGCGGGAGCCATTCGCACCGACGGCCGGCGCGGCACGACCGTGGCGGACATCTACACCGGCACCGAGCGCTACCAACGCGCACTCGAGCCTCAGCCGCGTCTGTTCGAGCAGGATCTGTCGACCGGCATCCCCGACCCCGCCCTGCTGCCCGACCTGAGCCGGGCGTTTCACAGCTTCACCACGGCCCGCGTGCCGGGCGGCTACCTCGACTCGCCGGTGCTGCCCGAGCTCGTCGAGCAATTGCGCGGCGACTGGCCGCACAAAGCACAGCGCTTCACCGTCGTGGACGGTGCCATGGATGCGCTGGAAATCGCGACCCGCAGTTTTGTCCGCTTCGGCGACCGCGTGATCGTCGAGGATCCCTGCTTTCCGCTGCTCATCGACGCGCTGGAGTCGGCGGGTGCGGAAGTCATTGGCGTGCGCAGCGACAGCAAGGGCATGCTGGCCAGACCGCTGGCCGAGGCGCTGGCACGTCCAGTGGCCGCAATCTACCTGCAACCGCGGGCGCAGAATCCCACGGGCGGTTCACTCACACCGGCGCGGGCGCGCGAACTGGCCGACATCATCCGCCACAGCGCCTGTACCATCATCGAGGACGATTCCACCGGCCACATCGCTACCAGTCCGGCCATCAGTCTCGGCGAGTGGCTGCCGGAGCAGACCATCCACATTCGCAGTTTCTCCAAATCCCACGGCCCGGATCTGCGCATCGCCGCCATGAGCGGCAACGAAGATGCAATACGCGAGATCGAAGCGCGGCGCCGGCTCGGTCAGGGCTGGACCAGCCGCGTGCTGCAACAACTGCTGCTGAACATGCTGACCAGCGAACAGGCCCGCGAGGCCGTCACTCATGCCCGCCGGACGTACCACGAACGGCGCCGGAACTTCATCGACGCACTGGCGGCGCACGGCGTGCGGGTGGAAAGCGCGGACGGCTTCAATCTGTGGATCCCGGTGGCCAACGAAACTTCGGCGTTGGTGTATCTGGCCAGTCACGGCATCGGCGCCGCCGCCGGCGCCCCCTTCACCGTGGGCCGCAACCCGATCGACCATATCCGCGTGACCATCAGCCGGATCGACGTACAGTGCGAGGAACTGGCGGCCATCGTCGCCGCGGCAGCCAAAGCAGTGCATACCCGGCTCGGGCGCTGACCCGCCGGCTGCAACGGCCCGCATGGACAGCTGCCGCTGTGTAGCCGGCGACTGTCAGCCGCGCCGCCAACTGGTGCCGCCGGGGCCGTCCTCCAGCTGGATCCCCTGCGCCGCGAGTTCGTCGCGAATGCGATCGGCGGTGGCGAAATCGCGCACCGCGCGAGCCGTATTGCGGGCTTCGATCTGCGCTTCGATGTCCGTGGCATCCGCAGTTTCATTCCCGGTCTTCAGGTAGGCGTCGGGATCGGCCTGCAACAGGCCGATCTGACCACCCAGTGCTTTCATGGACGCCGCCAGCGCCGCCGCCTGCTGCGGCGCCTGCGTGCGCAGCCGGTTGCACTGGCGCGCCATGTCGAACAGCACGGCGATGGCGGCCGGCGTGTTCAGGTCGTCGGCCATGGCCTGCTCGAAGCGCTGGCGGTACTCGGCGATGCTCTCGTCCTCCGCCGTGGATGCCGCAGCCGGCGCATCGCGCAGCGTGGTGTACAACCGCGCCAGTGCATTGCCGGCGGCATCCATGGTGTCGGCGTTGTAGGCTAGTGGACTGCGGTAATGCGTGGCCAGCACGAAATAGCGCACCAGCTCGGCCGGATACTGCTGCAGCACGTCGCGGATGGTGAGGAAGTTGCCCAGCGATTTGGACATCTTCTCGTCGTCGACCGTGACAAAACCGTTGTGCATCCAGTGGTTGACGAACTTCGAGCCGGTCGCGCCCTCGCTCTGGGCGATTTCGTTCTCGTGGTGCGGAAAGATCAGGTCCAGGCCGCCGCCGTGGACGTCGAAGTGGTCGCCGAGGCAATGCGTCGACATGGCCGAGCACTCGATATGCCAGCCGGGCCGGCCCCGGCCCCAGGGTGAATCCCAAGCCGGTTCGCCGGGCTTGGCGGCTTTCCACAGCACGAAATCCAGCGGATCGGTCTTGGCTTCGTCGACCGCCACGCGCGCGCCGGCGCGCAGGTCGGCCGGCTGCTTGCCGGACAGGGCGCCGTAGTCCGCGAACGTGTCGACATCGTAATAGACATCGCCGCGGCCGTTGTCGCCCTCGCCCGTGTAGGCGTGACCGCGTTCGATCAGGCGCTCGATCATGGCGATGATCTGCTCGACATGGGCGGTGGCCTTCGGTTCGCGGTCGGGTGCAATCAGTCCCAATGCCGCCTCGTCCTCGTGCATGATGGCCGCGAAGCGCTCGGCGATGGTCGCGGCGGATTCGCCTGTCGCCGCCGCGCGGTTGATGATCTTATCGTCGATGTCGGTGATATTGCGCACGTACGTGACGCCCCAGCCCTGTGCGCGCAGGTAGCGCACGAACATGTCGAACACGATCATGGCGCGTGCATGCCCCAGGTGACAGTAGTCGTACACGGTCACGCCGCAGACATACAGTCGCAGATGGCCGGGTTCGCGCGGTTTCAGCGGTCGAGTGGTGCCGCTCAGGCTGTCGTGCAGTTGCAACATGGCAGATGATGTCGGTGTTAACTGAAATGGCGCTTTGTGGACTGAAATGGCGCTTATTGTAATGCAGCATCGCATTCGGCGTGGCCGCGTCGCGCTTCAATTGCCCCCGGCGAAGTGGTCCCAGCCGCGGTAGTCTCGCGCTGCCAGCGCCCGCCCACCGGCATCGATGATCTGCAGCTCCGCCCCGGCCCGGATTGCGCCGATGGACGTCAGCGGGCAGCTCAACGCGGCCGCCAGCGGCTCGACATGCGCCGGCGGCAGCACGATGCACAGCTCATAATCATCACCACCTGCCAGCTGCAGCGCGTGGCGTTGGTCGGGCGGACACAAGGTGTCGAAAGCCGTCGAGGACGGCAGGCGGTCCGCCTCGATGCGCGCGCCGCAGCCGCTGGCCTCCAGCACATGCGTCAGATCGGATGCCAGACCGTCGGAAATGTCGATGGCGGCATGGGCCAGACCCTGCATTGCGGTGCCGTCGCGCCATTGTGGACGGTGCAGACGTGCCCGCAGCCACTGCGCCGCCGTATCGTTGTCCGGCACCACGCCCTGCTGCCACAGCTGCAGACCGAGCGCGGCATCACCCAGCGTGCCAGTGATGCAGATGCGGTCGCCGGGTCGTGCGCCACTACGTCGGACGGCACTGCCGCAGGGCAACAGACCGAATGCGGTGACAGTCACGCTCAGCGGGCCGCTGGTGGTGTCGCCGCCGATGATGTCCACCGGCGCATCGCCGATTGCCTGCAGCATGCCGCTCTGCAGAGCTTCGCACCAGTCGGTCTGCAATGCCGGCGCGGTCAGCGCCACGGTCGCCCAGGCCGGCGCCGCGCCCATGGCGGCGACATCGCTGAGGTTGACCGCCATGGCCTTGTAGCCGATATCGGCGGCTGGCGCATCGCCCGGAAAGTGGCGACCGGCAACCAGCGTATCGGTGGTGACGACCAGTTCGTGCCCGGCCGGCGGCGCCACCACGGCAGCGTCATCGCCGGTGCCGAGGCGCGTGTCGCTGCGCCCGGCGGGCAGCCGCCCGGTCAATGTACGGATCAGTTCGAATTCCCGCATGGCCGGTGTTGCCGCGTGTCAGCCGCCGCGCTTTTCATGCGGGCGCAGATCGCGCGCCGTGGCATCGAGCACGGCATTGATGAAGCGATAGCCGTCCTGTGCGCCGTAGATGCGGGCCATGTCACAGGCCTCGTTGATGACCGCCGCATGCGGAATTTCCGGGCGGTCCCGCAGTTCGTAAGTGGCCAGCAGCAGGATGGCGTGCTCGACCGGGTCGAGCTGCACTACCGGACGGTCGAGATGGGCATCGAAAATACCATCCAGGCCAGCGCGGTCTGTCACCACGCCGCGCAGTGCTTGCTCGAAGAAGACCTGATCCGCCCGCGCCAGGCGCCCGCCATGGGCGAACTGGCGGATGATGTCGCCGGCGTCGGCCGCCGCCAGCAGCCATTGGTAGAGGGCCTGCACACAGGCCATGCGTGCGCGTTTGCGGCTACCACGCGGCGTTTCGGGCAGATCATCCTGTTCATCAACCGGCGCGCCGTCGGTGAACAGCGTATCCAGCGGCGCCGCCGTTTGCAGGCGGTCCGGATGGCTATCGTCATGCGGCATGAAATATTAGTCCAGCTGATCGAGCAGTGTCAGCATTTCAATGGCCGCGCTCGCCGCTTCGGCGCCCTTGTTGTGATCCTCGTCGTTCTGTGCGCGGGCATCGGCCTGTTCCGCCGTATCGGCGGTGATGACACCGAACGCGACGGGCACGCCGTACTCGAGCATGGCTTTCGAGATGCCGCGGGCGCATTCGCCCGCCACATAGTCGAAATGCGGCGTGTCCCCGCGGATGATCGCTCCCAGGGTGATGACGGCATCGTAGTTCTCGTTGCTCGCCAGCTGATCGCAGGCCAGCGGCAGCTCGAACGCTCCGGGCACACGCACGAGCGTGATGTTCTCGTCCGCGACGTTGCAGTCCTCCAGCACGTCCAGTGCGCCGTCGACCAGGCGATCGACTATGCTGTCATTCCAGCGCGTCGCGACAAGCGCCACGCGAAAGCGTTCAGCCTCGAAGTTTCCCTGAATTTCACGCATGGTCACATACCTCTTCCGCTCCAGAACGCAATTATCGCACGGTCGGGCCCCGCCGGCGCACAATCAGTCATTCTCATCGCCCTGGATGTACTCGACGATTTCCAGACCGAAACCGGAAATGGCCTGCATGCGCTTGGGCGCGGACAACACGCGCATGCGGCGCACGCCCAGGTCGGTCAGTATCTGAGCGCCGACGCCATAGGTGCGCAGGGTACTGTCCTCGTCTGTGGCTTCCGGCTGTTCGGTGGCGCTCTCCAGAGCACTGATGCGCTCCACCAGCTCGCGCGCGGATTCCGGCTTGCGCAACAGCACCACCACGCCGCTGCCTTCTTCGGCGACCCGCTGCAGCGTGTCACGCAGCGGCCAGCCGAACGCCTTGTTGCGCACGCCCAGCACGTCGGCTAGGGTATTGCGCACGTGCACGCGCACCAGCATCGGCTCGTCCGGATCGACCGTGCCGCGCACCATGGCGAAGTGCACCACCTTGTCGACCTCGTCCTCGAAGCAGTACAGCCGGAACGGGCCGAATTCCGTTTCCACCTCGGTGGCGGTCACACAGCTCACCGTGCGCTCGTTGGCAATGCGGTACTGAATCAGATCGGCGATGGTGCCCAGCTTGATATCGTGCGTGTCAGCGAAGCGCTCGAGATCGGGCAGACGCGCCATGCTGCCATCCTCGTTGAGAATCTCGACGATCACCGCCGCCGGTTCCAGCCCGGCCAGGCGCACCAGATCGCAGCCGGCCTCGGTGTGGCCGGCGCGCGCCAGCGTGCCGCCCGGCTGCGCCATGAGCGGAAAGATGTGCCCCGGCTGCACCAGATCGGACGGCACGGCGTCGTGCTTGACCGCGGCCTGCACGGTCTGTGCCCGGTCATGCGCGGAAATGCCGGTGGTGACACCTTCGGCGGCCTCGATGGATACGGTGAAGTTGGTGGCCTTCTTCTCATCGTTGGCGGTGACCATGAGCGGCAGATGCAGTTGATGACAGCGCTCGCGTGTCAGCGTCATGCATACCAGGCCGCGGCCGTACTGAGCCATGAAGTTGATGTCTTCGGCCTGCACGTGTTCCGCCGCCATGATCAGGTCGCCTTCGTTTTCACGATCGGCGTCATCAAGCATGATGACCATGCGGCCATCGCGGATGTCCGCGACAATGTCTTCAATCGGGCTGATCGCCATGGATTACCTCAACGGGAGGCTTGCATGAAGGGGTTCGCGCGGGATTCTAGCACCCTGCGCGGTATCCTGCCGGATCAGTCGCGCGCGGCCAGCAATCGATCCAGATAACGCGCGATGAGGTCGATTTCGAGATTGACCCGATCGCCGACCACCCGGTCGCCCAGGTTGGTCTGCGCCAGTGTATGCGGCACGATATTGACGCTGAAATGGTTGCCCGCGACCGTGTTCACGGTCAGGCTGATGCCGTCGAGGCACACGGATCCCTTGGCCGCCAGAAAGCGTTTCAGCGCATACGGCACGGCAAGGTCCAGACGGCGGGAGCGCGCTTCATCGGCACTGGCCACCAGCTCGCACAAGCCGTCGACATGGCCCGACACCAGATGGCCGCCCAGCGGCTCGCCCGCCGTCAGTGCCGGTTCCAGATTGACCCGCGCACCCGGATGCAGCGACCCCAGCGTCGTCAACGACAGCGTCTCGCGCGACACATCGGCGACGAAGCGGCTGGCGTCGAGCGTGGTCGCGGTCAAACAGACGCCGTTGATGGTGACGCTGTCACCGAGGCCGGGCGGTGTCAGTGCGGTACCGGCAATATCGACCGTCAGCCGGCGGTCGCCGCCGACATCCTCCAGCGCGACAACGGTGCCAACCGCCTTGATGATTCCGGTGAACATGACTTACATCCCGACGGGACGGGCCACGATGCGCCAGTCCCCGCCCAGTGGTTCAATGGTATCCACCTCCAGGCGGATGCGTGAATCCAGCGATTGTACACCGGGCAGCGTCAGCAGGCCGTGCCCGGCATCGCCCAGCAGCTGCGGTGCCATGTAGAGGATGAACTCATCCACCAGCCCCTGCTCCGTCAGCGCCCCCGCCAGTGTCGGACCGGCCTCGACCAGCACGTCGTTGATGCCGCTGCCCGCCAGATCCTCCAGCACCTGCAACGGATCGGGCCGGCCCTGTGCTTGCCCGACGCGGCGCAACTCGGCGCCGCCCGCTTCCAGCGTCCGCCATGCGGGCGACTCTGGATCCTGTACCGTGTAGATGCGGGTTGTTCCCGGCAGCCCCAGCATCCGCGCCTGTGGCGACAGGCGCAGCTTGCTGTCGAGCACGACGCGCAGCGGCTGGCGCCAGTTACCGGGCAGGCGCACCGTGAGCGAGGGATCATCGTCCAGTGCCGTGGCGCTGCCAACCAGCACGGCACCGGATTCCGCCCGCAGCCGATGACCGTCCGAACGCGCCGCATCGCCGGTGATCCACTGGCTCTCGCCGTTGGCCGCGGCGGTGCGGCCGTCCAGCGTCATGGCCAGCTTGACGCGCACCCGCGGCCGACCCCGCTGCATGCGCAGGTTGAAACCGGGGTTGAGCGCCGCACAGGCCTCGACGGCCACGCCGGTGATCACTTCCACACCCGCCGCGCGCAGCCGGTCGATACCGCGTCCGTCGATCTTCGGATTGGGATCGCGCGCACCCAGCACGACGCGGTGCACGCCGGCCTCGATCAGGGCATCGGCACAGGGCGGCGTGCGGCCGTGATGATTGCACGGTTCCAGCGTGACACAAGCACAGGCGCCCTGCACGGACTGGCCGCGTTGCCGGGCATCGGCGAGCGCGCGGATCTCGGCATGCGCTTCGCCGGCACGCACATGCCAGCCCGCGCCGATGATGCGCCCGTCGCGCACCAGCACACAACCCACGCGCGGATTGGGCGGCGAGGTGTACCAGCCGTTGCGCGCCAGTTCGATGGCGCGCGCCATGCAGTCGGCATCACTTGTTGCCGTCATTGCCCGATCCGGCATCGATCAGCGACATTTGACGCCGGTCGTCGCTCACCGGTTCGGCCTCCAGACGGTCGATTTCATCCCGCATGGCAGACACGTCGTCGAATTCCCGGTACACGGAGGCATAGCGCACATAGGCGACCTGATCGAGCTTGCGCAGCTCGATCATGACCCACTCGCCGACATCACGCGACGGAATGTCGCGTTCACCGCTGCCGCGCATGCGCGCTTCGATGCGATTGAGACAGGCCTCGATCGCCTCGGCATCCACCGGGCGCTTGTACAGGGCCCGCTCCAGACCTTCGCGCAGCTTGTCCTGGTTGTACGGCTCCGGTGTGCCGTCCTTCTTGACCACGCGCGGATGCTTTACCTCGGCGATCTCGAAGGTGGTGAAACGCTCGCCGCAATGCGGACACTTGCGCCGGCGCCGCACCTGCGAACCCTCCGCTGCCAGGCGCGAATCCAGCACCCGCGTGTTGCTTTCATGGCATGCCGGACAATACATGACCGCGGATCAGCTACCTCTCACGCTGCGTCGGCGCCCGATCCGGCATGATAGACCGGGTGGCGCCGGCACAGGTCGACAACCTGCTTGCGCACCTGCTCGATGACGCCGTCCACATCGGCCTCGGCAGCCAGCGCATCGACGATGTCGCAGATCCAGCCGGCGATCGCCGCCATGCCCTCGGTATCGAAACCGCGTGTCGTACCAGCCGGTGTGCCGATGCGCAGGCCGCTGGTGACGAACGGCGAGCGCGGATCATCCGGCACGGCATTCTTGTTGGCGGTGATGTTGGCCCGCCCCAGCGCTTCCTCGGCAGCCTTGCCGGTGATGTTCTTGCGCACCAGGCTGACCAGCATGAGGTGGTTGTCGGTGCCGCCGGAGATGACATCCAGCCCGCGCTGCATGAACACATCGGCCATGGCGCGCGCGTTGACCACGGTCTGTTTCTGGTCGGCGCGGAATTGCTCGCCCAGCGCTTCCCGCAGCGCCACGGCCTTGGCCGCGACGACGTGCATCAGGGGGCCGCCCTGCGTGCCGGGGAAAACGGCCGAATTCAGCTTCTTGTACAACTTGTCGTCGCCCGTCTGTGACAGGATCAGACCGCCGCGCGGGCCGCGCAGAGTCTTGTGTGTCGTGGTCGTGACGACATGGGCGTGCGGCAGTGGGCTGGGGTATTCGCCGGCCGCAACCAGGCCCGCGACATGGGCCATGTCGACCAGGAACCAGGCGCCGACAGAATCGGCGATGCGGCGCATGCGGGCCCAGTCGATGGGCCGGGAATAGGCGGAAAAGCCGCCGATCAGCATCTTCGGCTGATGTTCGTCGGCCAGCTGCTGGATTTCTTCGTAGTCCAGTTCGCCGCTGGCCTTGTCGATGCCGTACTGCACGGCGTTGTATTGCCGGCCGGAGAAATTGGGCGCCGCGCCATGCGTCAGGTGGCCGCCGGCGTCCAGACTCATGCCCAGCACGGTGTCGCCGGGCTTGACCAGCGCCAGGAAAACAGCGGCATTGGCCTGCGCGCCGGAGTGTGGCTGCACGTTGGCGTAGTCGCAGTCGAACAGTTCACGGGCACGGTCGATCGCCAGCTGCTCGACCACGTCGACATGCTCGCAGCCACCATAGAAACGCTTGCCGGGATAGCCCTCGGCGTATTTGTTGGTCAGCTGCGTGCCCTGTGCCCGCATGACCTGCGGACTGGTGTAATTCTCCGAGGCGATCAGCTCGATATGGTCTTCCTGACGGCGATTCTCGTCGGCAATGGCAGCCGCCAGATCCGGATCGACATCGACAATACGCTTTGCGGAATCAAACATTTGAAACTCGTTCGGTTGAAGAGAACTGGTGTCCTGACATTGACATGCGATGCTGCCTGCAGGCTTGACGCCCTTCGGCATGGCGCCAGCCAGCACGCAGTACCGGCGAGCGAACCGTCAAGCTTATCACGACCCTGCCTTGTTGCCCGACGTCTGTTCGCCGTGCCGCGCCCGCAGCCGCAGCCCCAGTTCGCGCAATTGCTGCATGTTTGCTTCGCCGGGCGCTCCGGTGAGCAGATCGGTTGCGGTCTGTGTCTTGGGAAAGGCAATGACTTCGCGAATGGACTCAGCACCAGCCATGAGTGCCACCAGACGGTCGAGGCCGAAGGCGATGCCGGCATGCGGTGGTGCGCCGTAGCGCAGCGCCTCCAGCAGAAAGCCGAATTTCTCCTCGGCTTCGGCGGGCGTGATGCCGAGCACATCGAACGCTGCCTGCTGCATTTCCGGATTGTGAATACGCACGGAACCGCCGCCGATCTCGGCGCCGTTGAGCACCATGTCATAAGCCCGGGACAGGGCTTCACCGGGTACCGCACGCAGTGCCTCCGGATCATCCACGGCCGGCGCCGTGAAGGGATGATGCAGCGGCTGCCAGCCTTTTGTCTCGGCATCCCATTCGAACATGGGCCAGTCGACCACCCACAGCGGCTGCCAGCCGGCCGTAACGCGACCGAGGTCATGCCCCAGCCGGACGCGCAGTGCGCCCAGCGCATCGTTGACCACGGTTGCCTTGTCCGCACCGAAGAAGATCAGATCGCCGTCGGCTGCGCCACTGCGCTCGAGGATGCCGTCGACGGCGGCGTCCGGCAGGAACTTGAGAATGGGCGAGGCCAGGCCGTCGCGTCCGGCTGCGGCCTCGTTGACCTTGATGTAGGCCAGTCCGCGTGCGCCGTAGCGGCCGACGAATTCGGTGTAGTCGTCAATCTGCTTGCGTGTCAGGCCGGCGCCGCCGGGCACGTTGAGCAGGGCAACGCGTCCCTGCGGGTCGTTGGCGGGGCCGGCAAAAACCTTGAAGTCGGCGTCCGCGACCAGATCGGCCACGTCCGCCAGCTCGAGGTCGATGCGCAGATCCGGCTTGTCGGAACCGAAACGGCGCATGGCCTCGGCGTAGGTCATGACCGGAAACGGCTGCGGCAGATCAACATTCAGCACTGCCTTGAACAGATCACGGATCATGGCTTCATTGCTGGCCATGATGTCGTCTTCATCGACAAACGAGGCCTCGATGTCGATCTGGGTGAATTCGGGCTGGCGATCGGCGCGCAGATCCTCGTCGCGGAAGCAGCGCACGATCTGGTAGTAGCGATCCATGCCGGACATCATCAGCAATTGCTTGAACAACTGCGGCGACTGCGGCAGAGCGAAGAAGTGGCCCTGCTGGGTGCGGCTGGGCACCAGAAAATCGCGTGCGCCTTCAGGTGTGGCGCGCGTCAGCATCGGCGTTTCGATGTCGATGTAGCCGGCATCATCGAGATGACGCCGGACGATGCGCGTGATCTCTGCACGCAGGCGCATGTGGCGCTGCATGCGCGGCTTGCGCAGCTCGATGTAGCGATAGCGCAGGCGCGCCGCATCACTCACATGATCGGCCTCGTCGACCTGCAACGGTGGTGTCCGTGCCTCGTTCAGCACCTCCAGCCGACTGCTCTCGACCTCGATCTCGCCGGAGGCCAGTTCGGGGTTGACCGTGCCCTCGGGGCGCGGGCGCACGCGCCCGGTGACGCGGATGACATATTCGTTGCGCAGCCGCTCGGCAACCGCGAACATGTCCGGCACGTCCGGGTCGAACACCACTTGCAGCAGGCCCGTGTGATCACGCAGGTCGACAAAGATGACACCGCCGTGATCGCGCCGCCGGTGCACCCAGCCGCATACCGTCACGGTATCGTCGATGGCGCTTGCGTTGACGGCGCCGCAGTAGTGAGATCGCATCATGTGCTGTCCGCAGATTGAGAGATTCAGGTGTGGTGACTGGCGCCGGGCACGCGGTCGTGCAGTACCGAACCGTGTGTCAGCCCGTTGCGCCTGAAAAGCAGGAAATGGTATCAGGCCAGGGACTTTTCCGGTAGCCGTGCACGTCCCGTTCAGGACTGCGTATTCGTTATGACATCCGCCGGAATGGTGCCGTCTGCATATGGATCCTCCGGTGTCACCGAACCCAGCGAAATGATCATGCGCACCGCCTCTTCCACAGGCATGTCCAGTTCGATCACGTCATCCCGCGAGATGAACATGATGAAGCCGGAAGTGGGGTTAGGAGTGGTCGGCACGAAGATGGTCAGCATGTCCTGCTCGGTGTTGCGCTGCACCGCGCCCACCGAATCCCCGGTCTGAAAGGCCAGCGTCCACAACTCGCGGCGCGGCCACTCGATCAGCAGCACCTTGCGAAAGGATGTGCCCTGGTCATCCAGCACGGTTTCCGTCAGGCGCTTGACGCTGGAATAGATCGTGCGCACCAGCGGAATACGCGCCAGCAGTGATTCGCCGGCGCGTACCACGCGCTTGCCGATGAAGTTGGCCGCCAGAAAGCCGGTGACGAAAATGATCAGCAGGCTGACCGCTATGCCAATGCCCGGAATGTGAATACCGAACAGATTCTCCGGGCGCCATGGCCGCGGGATCAGTAATACGGACTGATTGAGAAACCGGTTCAGCAGTTGCAATACCCACAGCGTGGCCACCATCGGCACCCACACCAGCAGCCCGGCGATCAGCCACCTTCGTATCATGCGCTGCCTGCCTCGGCACCGCCGGTACTGGCCGACTTTTTCTTGCCGCCGGAGCTGTCTCCGGATCCGGCAGACTCGCCCTTGCTGCTGTCTGCGCCGGCCTTGCCGCCGCTGTCGCCGGCCAGGTTGCGCCGCCCATCGGTCTTGAAGTCGGTTTCATACCAGCCGCTGCCGGCCAGACGAAAGCCGGCGGCCGATACCTTGCGCTTGAGCGCAGACTGACCACATTGCGGGCAGTCGGTCAGATCCGCATCCGACAGTTTCTGCAGCCGCTCCATCTCTTTGCCGCATGCACGGCAGACATATTCATAAATCGGCACACCGATCCCCGATCCGGTTATTCATTGAACAGACAAATACCCATTCTATCGTGTCGACAATTTTGCGCCACCCCCTGTCACCATGCCTGACCGTCACTTGCCCGTTTGCCCTTCGGGCAAGGCCTGGGTCGTGTGGTCTGACCGGCGCCGGTTGTTGCTCAGCCGCTCCATCGCCACATAGAAGGCGGGTGTGACGAACAATGTCAGGGCCTGCGAGAAGATCAGCCCGCCCACGGTGGCAACGCCGAGCGCGCGGCGTGCCTCGGCACCGGCGCCCATGCCCAGGGCGATCGGCAGCGTGCCCAGAATTGCTGCCAGCGTGGTCATCATGATCGGGCGAAAGCGCACGCGGCAGCCCTCGATGATGGCCGGGACCGGCTCGATACCCTGCTCGCGTCGGATATGCAGCGCGAAGTCGATCATGATGATGCCGTTCTTCTTCACCAGCCCCACCAGCAGAATCAGGCCGGCGAAGCTGAAGATGTCCAGCTGTTGATCGAACAGCAGCAATGCCAGCAGCGCACCGAAACCCGCCAACGGCAGGGCCGTGAGAATGGTCAGCGGATGAATGAAGTGCTCGTACAGAATGGCGAGCACCATGTAGATGACCACCACGGTGAGGATGAGCAGAACCGGCAAGTCGCGCATGGACGCCTGGAAGGTCTTGGCGGTACCGGCAAACTGTCCCGTGACGCCTTGTGACAGCACTTCATCGGCGACGCCATCGACGATGCGGGTGGCCTCGCCCAGCGACACGTCCGGAGCCAGTTCGAATGACACGGAAATGGACGGCAGCTGGCTGAAGTGGCTGATCGACAGCGGTCCGACCCCGGCGCTGATGTCGGCCACCGCTGTCAGCGGCACCAGCCGTTCCCCCGTGCCTTCGATGTACAAGGCACCGAGTGCGTTGATGTCGGCCTGAAACTCCGGTGCCAGCTGCAGAATCACCGGATAATCATCAGTATCGCCGAAGATGGTGCTGATGCGGCGTCCGCCATAGGCGCTGTACAGCGCCGTCTGGATCTGCCGCGTGCTGACACCGAGCGTGGCCGCATGCTCGCGCCGAATGTCCACATCGATCTGCGGATTGCTCATCTCCATGTCACTGCTTACATCCACCAGCTCCGGCACCTGCTGGAGGGCATCGACCAGCGTCGTGGTGGCCGCACTCAGTTCGTCCAGATCACTGCCCTGCAGGACGTAGCGATAGGTGCTGCCGCGCGAATAGCCGCCGATGCTTATGGCCGGTGGGTTGCGGAAGAAGACATCGATGCCTTGCACCTGCTCGGTGGCACGGCGCAGCTGCCGTATGATGGTGTCGGCATCGGTACGCTCGGCTCGTGGCTGCAGGTTGATCAGAAGAAAACCGGTGTTGCCGCCGCCCCCGCCGCGCCCCTGGCCGGCGCTGGACATGACGCCGGCGACACCGGGTTGCTGCAGTACGATGGCGGCCACACGATCCTGCAGTTGCTGCAATTCCTCGAAGGTGATGCCTTCCGGCGCCTCGGTATTGCCCATCACCATGCCGGCGTCCTCGTTGGGAATGAAGCCCTTGGGCACGATCACGAACAGCCAGCCCATCACCACCATAATCAGCCCGGCCAGCAACAGCGTCTGCAGCCAGTGGCGCACACAACCGGCCAGCAAGACAACGTATCCGTCGCGCAGACGATCAAAGGTGCGCTCGAAGACATGATACAGGCGGCCATGCTGTTGCGGTGCCTGCAGATAGCGCGCTGCCAGCATCGGCGTGAGCGTCAATGCGACCGCGCCGGACAGCATCACCGCGAGGCCGAGCGTAACCGCAAACTCACTGAACAGGCGGCCGATGATGCCGCCCATGAACAGGATCGGAATGAACACGGCCACCAGCGACACGGTCATGGACACCACGGTGAAACCGATCTCGCGACTGCCGCGCAGGGCCGCCTGCATGCGATCGTGGCCCTGCTCCAGATAGCGCACGATATTTTCCTGCACGACGATGGCATCATCCACGACGAAGCCCACCGCCAGCGTCAATGCCAGCAGGGACAGGTTGTCGAGGCTGTAGCCGAGCAGTAGCATGGCACCGAAGGTGCCGACCAGCGAAGTCGGCAGTGCCAGAGCGCTGATCAGGGTGGCGCGCATGTTGCGCAAAAACATGAGAATCACGCCGACCACCAGTACAATGGCGATGAGCAGCGTCACGCTGACACCGCGGATCGATGCGGCAATGAATTGCGAGCGATCATAAATGATGCCCAGCTGGGCGCCGGCCGGCGCCTGACGCTCGATCTGCGGCATCAGTTCGCGTATGCGGCGCACGACATCGACCGTATTCGCCCCCGGCTGGCGCTGTACGGAGACGATGATCGACTGGCGCCCATTGAAGCGGGTGATGCGCTTGTTGTCCTGCACGCCGGCCCGCGCCTGACCAACATCCGCCAGATGCACGGGCGCGCCATTGCTGTAACTGACGATCAGATCGTTGTATTGCGCCGCCCGGGCCAGCTGTCCCTCGGCATTGATGGTGTAGGAGCGCAGTGCGCCGTCCAGCGTGCCGGACGGTATATTGGCGTTCGCCTCCTGCACGGCGTGCATGACGCGCTCCAGCGACAGCTCGCGTGCCGCCAGCTTGTACGGGTCGAGCATGATGCGCACGGCGTATTTCTGCGAACCCCAGATGTTCACCTGCGCCACACCGGTCAGCGTGGACAACCGATCGGCGATGCGGGTCTGGGCGTATGCATCGAGCTCGGTCATGGGCAGATAGTCCGAGCTCAGCGAAATGTAGATGATGGAGGAATCCCCCGGATTGACCTTGCGCAGAGTGGGCAGCTGCTGCATGTCATCCGGCAGACGCCGCGCCGCCTGCGCAATTGCCGTCTGCACATCCTGTGCCGCGGCGTCGATATCGCGGGACAGGTCGAACTGCAGCGTGATGCGGGTGGCGCCGGTGCTGCTGACCGAGGTCATGGAATCAACACCGGAAATCGCGGAGAATTCACGCTCCAGCGGTGTTGCCACCGTACTCGCCATGGTTTCGGGGCTGGCACCCTGCAGACTGGCGCTGACCTGGATGGTGGGGAAATCCACGTTCGGCAATTCGCTGACCGGCAGCAGGCGATAGGCAAGTGCGCCGAACACCACCAGCGCCAGCATGATGATGGTGGTCATGACCGGTCGGCGAATGAACGGCGCGGATGGGTTCATCAGTCCATCGTCCCGGCGTCAGCCGGTCGTTCCGGTGTGGATGGTGTGGACGGTGTGGACGCCGCCTGCACGCGGGTACCATCGGCAAGACTGCGCGGCACTTTGGCAACCACCCGGTCATTCACTTCCAGGCCTGCCGCGATCACCGCCAGGCCATCCTGCTGCCGCGCCACCTCGACAGGCTGCACGCGGGCCACACCCTGCTCCACCTGAAACACATACGGGCCGTCCTGACCCGGTTGCACGGCTATGGCGGGCACCACCAGCACTTGCTGGTGTTCGACCAGCTCCAGCGTCACCGAGACGAATTGGCCGGGCCACAGGCGATCATGCTCGTTGGCGGCACGCGCCTTCAGCATCACCGTGCCGGTGTCCCGATCAACACTGTTGTCGATGAACACCAGTTTGGCCGCAATCGACTGGCGCTCCACATCATGCGGATCGATTCTGATGCGAATCGAGTGCTCGCGCTGATAGCGACGTATGCGCCCCAGTGCGTCCTGCGCCACGTTGAAACGTATGCTGATCGGCGCCACCTGGTTGATGACGACCAGCGGCGATTGCGCATTGGCGCTGACCACATTGCCCGCATCCAGCGCTATCGTGCCGGTACGCCCCGCGATGGGCGCCTTGATGCGGGTGCGTTCGAGATCAATGCGGGCGGCCTCGAGCTCGGCCTTGTCGGCGGCCACGTCGGCCTGTGCCTGGCGGTGTTCCGCATGCGCATCCGCCAGCTCACTGGCAGTGACGTAATCCTGCTTTGCCAGCGGCGCCAGGCGCTCGTACTGGGCGCGTGCATTGGCCAGCCGTGCCTGGTCACGCTGCAGGCGGGCCGCGGCCTGATCCACCGCTGCCTGGTAGGAACGCGGGTCGATTTCGAACAGCAACTGACCCGCTGCCACAGTCGCACCTTCGGTAAAGGCGACATTTTCCAGCACCCCACTCACCTGGGCCCTGACCGCCACGCTCTGCAATGCCTCGACTTCGCCCACGGCATGCAGTCGAATCGGCACGTCGCGCTGTTCCACCGCCGCCAGCTGAACCGTCATGGGAGGCGGTGCCGCCGGTGCGGCACGGGCGTTCGTGGCGTTGGTGTCGAGCAACATGCCACGGTACCACCAACCAGTCGCGGCCAGCAGAGTGATCAGAACAAGAACCAGCCATATACGCTTGTTCATGGTTCATCCGCGGCTGGTGCGGAAGAATGCGCCAGGCCCCCGGCTGCATGGCCCAGTGCGGCCAACGCCGAAAAATAGTCCATGCGCGCCTGCACCCGGCTGGCACGTGCCGCAGCCAGGGTCTCCTGCACGGTGAGCAGCTCGACAATGGTATCCAGCCCGACTTCATAGCGGCTGCGGGCCGCCTGTTCCGCGCGCTGGGCGCTTTTCAGCAGGGCCTCGCTTCGATCCAGCATCTTCTCTGCCGTCAGCACATCCTGATAGGCCTGCCACACTTCGGTTTCCACCTGATGCAGCAGGATTTCGGTCTCCGCCTGCGCCTGCGCGACCTCGGCCTCGGCCCGTTCCCGCTCGTGCCGATATCGGAAGCCGGCAAACAACGGCACCTCGAGATTCGCGCCCACACTGTAATTGGTGGTGGTGCCGTGATCGACCACATGGTTGCGGCCGACCTCCGCATTCAGGCTGATGGTGGGGCGGCGCGCGCTCATGGCCTGGCGCACACGGGCCTGCGCAGCGCGCTCGCGCGCCTTGGCCGCCAGCAGTTCCGGACGGGCCCGACGGGCCTGTGCCAATACCTGTTCCACTGTGCGTGCCGGCATCCACGCCGTGTCCGGTGCCGACCAGGGCTGCAGGGCGAGCTCCGTGTTCGGCGCGAAGCCGACCGCGCTGGCCAGCGCACCCCGGGCACTGGCGAGCGCACCGCGAGCCTGCTGCAATGCCAGCTCCACTTCGGCCAGACTGGCCTCGGCCCGGTAGACATCACCGACGGTGGACAAGTCCGATTGTTGCCGCTGCCGGGCCGCATCGACACTGGCCTGGGCGCTGGCCAGACTCTTTTCGTTGGCGCGCACCAGGGCACTCAGCCCCTGCGTCTGGTAATAGCGCTGCTCGACTTCCAGAATGACATCCTGCAGGGTCTGATCCAGCACCAGACGTGCACCGAGCAGCTCCGCCTCGCCAGCTGCGGCCTCGCTGGCACGGGCACCGAAATCCCATAGCAGATAGCTCAGGCTGATAGCGGGTCCGTAACGGGTCAGATCATTGCCGGGCATGCCCGTGCTGGAAGAATTCGTCCTGCTGTAGGAAGCGGACAGCGTCGCATCGAGCTGCGGCCAGTAGGCCGCCCGCGCCACGCCCAGAGCTGCGGCACGGGATCGCACCGTTGCCCAGGCCAAACGCGTGCGGGGATTATTGCGCAGCGCGATATCGGTCAGCTCCAGCAGGCTCTGCGCGCTGGCGGGTACCGGCACGACCTCCCGCGACAGCGCGAAGGACGGCGAGCCATCCAGTGCAGGCAGATGCCAGTCCTGCGCCGGGGATCGGCCAGCATGCAACGCCAGGCTGCAGGCTGCCGCCCAGACGATAACGGCGGACAATGCACCCGACCGCAACCCCTTGCGCCGGGCCAGCGTCATGCGGCGCATGACAAACGGGCGCCTAGCGATTCCATCCCTGTCGAAGGCCATATGCAGCACAGCCGGTCGATTTGAGCCCTGCAGTCGGCGTCTGGTGTCATGGCAGCAGGATTGCTGTCGGCCATCCCGCGCCAAGTCTTTTTCCGTGCCATGAACGACAACTGTCGCGTCCTCCCGTGCCTTGCAACCAGATATTCGCCCTGCAGAGTGGCGGGCCTGGCCGAAGTGCCCCGCAGCCCCATGGCGTTCAGCCTGCGCCTGCCATAGCATGACCGCCATGCCCTGGCGCCACAAGAGCGAGCCGATCGACTGTTGCAGCAGGCAACTGCAGATGCATCATACGCATATATGTCAGCTTGAGCATCAGGCATGCGACCGGCAAGCCGGCCCGACATGTTGCGGTGGTAGTGCAACTACACGGTCTGCTGCCGAAGCTTGACTGGAACAAGCAGAGAACCGGACACACGCGTCCTGCACAGGACGAGCCGACACAATCCGCGTATGGTCCGGGGACAGGCATGCCAACCGGAGCGCATATGGCCGACAGACCGATCAGCCGATTTCCCGTCCCGACACTCGATGAACTGCCTGCAGACATGCGTGACCAAATCCTGGCGGTGCAGGAAAAATCCGGCTTCATCCCCAATATATTTCTGGCTCTCGCTCACCGACCGGCCGAATTCCGTGCATTCTTCGCCTATCACGAGGCGCTCATGGAGCGGGACAGCGGCCTGAGCAAGGGCGAGCGCGAGATGATTGTCGTCGCCACGTCCGGCATCAATCAGTGCCAGTACTGCGTGGTGGCGCATGGCGCCATCCTGCGCATTCGCCGGAAGGATACGCTGATCGCCGACCAGATTGCCGTCAACTATCGCAAGGCAGACATCAGCGAACGGCAGAGGATCATGCTCGACTTTGCCGTCAAGGTCTCGCAGCGGGCGCACGAGATCACGGAGGCCGATCGACAGCTGCTGCGGGATGCGGACTTCGCCGACCAGGATATCTGGGACGTTGGCGCAATCGCCGCTTTCTTCGCTCTCTCCAATCGATTGGTGAACCTCGCGGACATCCGCCCCAATGAGGAATTCCACATCCTTGGACGCATGCCGCAGACATGAGAGCACCGCTCATAACCAGGACTCGGGGCGGGTGATTCGGCAGACGACCCTGTCGCGCAAAGGTAACAATTAGTCTTATATCGGGCAGCCAGCCCTTTACATAGCGCCTAGAGTCCGGAACCATGTAGCCTGAATAGCAACTTAATCCAACTGAATATTACTGTGGGGGTTACTTGGCTACCAAACTTGCAATAGAAAATCTGTACAAGGTCTTCGGATCCAAACCCGACGAAGCCATCCAACGGGTACAGCAGGGACAAAGCAAGGACGAGATCTTCCAGGCCACAGGCATGACCGTCGGTGTGTCCAACGCCAGTTTCGAGATCCAGGAAAGTGAAGTCTTTGTCGTCATGGGCCTGTCCGGTTCGGGCAAATCCACGCTCGTGCGGATGCTCAACCGCCTGATCAACTCCACTGCAGGCAAGGTCATTCTCAACGGTCAGGACATCAACCAGCTGAACCACAAGGAGCTGGTCGAGGTACGCCGCAAGCACATCAGCATGGTGTTCCAGTCGTTCGCGCTGATGCCGCATCAGACCGTGCTGGAAAATGCCGCGTTCGGGCTCAATGTTTCCGGCGTTGATCGCGAGGAACAGGAGAAAAGGGCACTCAATGCGCTTGATGCAGTCGGGCTGAAGGCCAATGCCAACAGCTATCCGGATGAACTGTCCGGCGGCATGAAACAGCGTGTCGGACTGGCACGGGCACTTGCCGTGGATCCGGAAGTGCTGCTCATGGACGAGGCCTACTCCGCCCTCGACCCCCTGATCCGCACCGAAATGCAGGATGAACTCATGCGCCTGCAGGCGGAACAGGCGCGCACCGTGGTTTTCATCACGCACGACCTGGACGAAGCCATGCGGGTGGGCGACCGCATCGCGATCATGGAAGACGGTGTCGTGGTGCAGATCGGCACGCCGGAAGAGATCGTACTCAAGCCGGCCAATGAATATGTACGCTCGTTTTTCCGCAATGTGGACGTATCACAGGTGTACCATGCCGGCGATGTCAGTCAGATGGACGGCGCCGCCGTCCTCGAGCAGCCCGACACCAATGTCAGCACTGCATACAATCAACTGCAGCAGCGCAACGAGCAGATAGCGGTTGTGCACGATGGCAACGGCAAATATCTCGGCGTCGTCACGCTGGATTCATTGCAGGCCTGCATGCAGGGCGGCAATGGCACCGACGGGGTCGACATCAACGCTGCATTAATCGATGACGTCACACCGATCAAGGCCAACACGTCGCTGACGGATATCATGAAACCCGTTGCAGACAGCCCCTGGCCACTGCCCGTCATCGACCCTGGTGACGGCCGGTTCTGCGGCACGATTTCCCAGTCAAGCCTGTTGAAAACACTCAACCGCGCAGATGAAGCGGAGCCCGAGGAGGACGCATAATGGATATTATGCCATTCAGTATCGGCGGAGTTATCGCAGCAATTGTCGACTATCTGCGCTCGAATTTCGATCCCTTATTCCAGGTCATCTCCGCCTTCATCAGCATCATCATCGACAACCTGACGCTGTTCTTCAACTGGTTGCCGGTATGGGCGGTGTTCCTGCTGCTCGGGCTTCTCGCCATATGGCGCGTCGGCTGGCAGTTCACGCTGTTCGTGGTCATCAGCTTCCTCGTCGTCATGGACATGCACCTCTGGCCGGAAACCATGGATACCATGGCGCTCGTGGTCGGCTCGACATTCGTGGCTCTGCTGATTGGCCTGCCGCTTGGCGTGGCCATGGCGAAGAGCAACCTGGTTGCCGCCATCGTGCGACCCATTCTGGATTTCATGCAGACCCTGCCGGCATTTGTCTATCTGATTCCGGCGGCCATGTTCTTCGGCCTCGGCAAGGTGCCGGGTACCATCGCCACGGTCATCTTCTGCATGCCGCCATCGGTGCGTCTGATGAATCTCGGTATCCGCCAGGTCAACGAAGAGAATGTCGAGGCTGGGCGCGCATTCGGCTGCAACCCGACGCAATTGCTGTTCAAGGTACAGCTGCCGCTGGCCATGCCATCCATCATGGCCGGCATCAACCAGACCATCATGCTGTCCCTGTCGATGGTGGTCATTGCTTCCATGATTGGCGCCGGCGGGCTCGGCGATACCGTTCTCACCGGTATTCAACGCCTCAATGTCGGCCTCGGCTTCGAAGGCGGTCTGGGCGTGGTCATCGTGGCCATTCTGCTCGACCGTCTCACCCAGAGCTTCGGCTCCGGCAACCGCGGCTCGTCGAGCCTGTTGACCAGGCTCAAGAACCTGTTTGCCGGGTGAATGTGTTCGCGACGACGATCCGCCGTGCTGCGGATCGTCGGGTTCGGGAGCACTTGGATAAACACCTTGGTTCGTTTAAGGTGTAGTCACATACAACAATGCGAGGTAAAACTCATATGTTCAAATCCCTGCACAAGACACTCGGCGTAGCCAGCCTGTCCGCCGCCATGGCATTCGGCGCGGCATTGCCGGCCAACGCTGCCGACATCACGTTCGGCTGGACCGCATGGGCAGACGCCGAGTTTGTCACCAAGCTGGCCAAGGACATCATCGAAGAGAACTGGGATTATGATGTCGAGCTCACCATGTCTGATATCGCCCTGCAGTTTGAAGGCGTAGCCAATGGCGACATCGACGGCATGATGATGGCCTGGCTGCCCGAGACGCACGCGGATTACTGGGAACGCTACCAGGATGATGTGGTCGATCTCGGTCCGCTGTATGACGGTGCGGTACTCGGCTGGGCTGTACCCGATTATATCCCCGAGGACAAACTGGACTCGATCGAGGATCTGAAGGATTCCGAGATACACGATAAGTTGGAAGGCATCATCCAGGGCATCGACCCGGGCGCCGGCCTGATGCGTCTGTCCAAGGAGACCGTCAAGACTTACGGCCTGGACAACTATCAAGTGCGTTCGGCCAGTGAATCCGCCATGACAGCGGCGCTGGATCGCGCCATCAACAGGGATGAGTGGATCGTAGTCACCGCCTGGACACCGCACTGGATGTTCGGCAGCTGGGATCTGCGCTTCCTGGACGACCCGAAGGGTTCGCTGGGCGGTGAAGAGCACATTGACGCCGTCGTGCGCGAAGGCTTCAAGGAGGACTTCCCGGAAGTGGCCCAGTTCATGGAGAACTACTACATTCCGCTTGACATGCTGCAGAAATACATGTTCAAGGCCCAGGAAGACGGCTATGACACAGCCATTGCCGCGTTCAAGGACGACCACGGCGACATGATCGAAGAGTGGCTGGCCGGCGACTGATTGCAGCACTGCACTCGGTAGCGATTGGGCAACCTGCGTTGCCCACCACAAAAGCCCCGCACATGCGGGGCTTTTCTTTTGCCGGCAGCAGCCACGCGACACAGAAGCGGTGTCGACATACTGTTACCACGAGCGTGCGGCACTTTACACCAAGCAGTGGCGAGCAGCAGCATCCCGCACCATGTCTGCACGGGACGTCACAGCGTGGCAATGAAGGGCATGGCCGCCAGGCAGGCCGAACAGTCGCGGAGAAACGGCCGGTATCGGTTGTAGGCAAGCGCGACTTGCCGCATGTATCCAGTCAGAAATACGCAACATCGCCGGTCGTGCAGGCATACGGGCTGTGCTTGCTGCCGTCGTCCGCCTGCTGCAGAGGCGGCAAAAGCGATCCTACTGGTTGCCCTGCAACGGACTGTCCGGGCTGTCCGGGCCCGGAATGATGACGGCAATCACCCGCTCGTTGGCGGCGCGCCCCTCGGCGGTATCATTGTCGGCGACCGGACGACTGCTGCCGAAACCCTGAGCGCCGATACGCCGGGGATTCACACCCGACTGCACCAGCGCGCCGGCGACGGCACGTGCGCGTGCGTTCGACAAGGCTAGGTTGTAGGCATTCACCTTGTCATCGTGTGACAGATCGTCCTGCGATGCCAGTTGCGGCGTGGCGCTGATGAAATCCTCCAGGCTCTCGGCACCCGGTTCGCTGGCACTGGTATGGCCAAGGATGGCGACGCCGACCGCCGGATTGTCCTGCAGCAAGGCGGCAAGCTGCTTGATTACAGAGCGGGAGCTGGCCTGCAGGCGGGCAGTGCCTGAATCGAATGCCAACGCCCCAAAACGATCCGGGACCACTCTTTGGCCGAGCAGTTCCCGGGCTGCAGATGCGCGGGCCTGACGGGCCTTGCGCGCCGCGGCCTGGGCGCGACGCCGTGCTTCCCGGGCCCGCGCGCGGCGCGCGGCAAGCTCCCGCTGTCGCTGCAACTCCGCCTGCTCCTGCTCCAATTGCGCCAATCCGGTTTCGTGCTGTGCCGTGTACCGTGCTATCTGGGCATGACGCCTGGCCTCATGGGCGCGTGCGGCAATTTCTGCCAGCCGCGCGGGATCGCGCTCGTCCGCATTCACCAACTGCGACCAGGAGTTCTGGACCTGCTCGAGTTCGGTCTCCGCCTGCCGCAGCAGATCGGCGTCAACTTGGTCCGCGCCTAGCTGCGTACGTGCTTTCTCCACTGCGGCTCTGGCTTCAATCAACGGCTGAAATTGGTCCGGCTGACCACCATGACCCGGGCGAACCTGCTGCTGCAGTATTTCGTCATGCGCCGCCATGCCGGTAATGCTGCCCGCCTGTGGAATGTTGCCGTCGGAATTCAAGGCAGTACAGCCGGCAAGACAGGGCAGCAGGCTTGCGACAATCAGCAACCGATGCCTCATCAGTCCTCGCCTCCGATTGATGTGCTGGTGTCGGCCAGCTCCTGGCGTACCTGCGCCAGCTGGTCATCCACCTCATGTACCTGCGCTCTGACCCGTGCCAGACGCGCATCCAGGCGGGCACCCTCCACCAGATTCGTTATGCGGCGCTGCTCGGCCTCGTCCGGTCTGCGGCCTTCGAGCGCGGCGGCGTAGATGATGTCCCGAGCCAGCGACAGGCGTCGCCGGGCGGCATCCAGTGCCCGTGGTGCCGCCTGCCGAGCATTTGCGGAATCCAGCTCCTGCAATGCCTGCTCGGCAGGTGCCAATGCGGACAGATCCGCATCGATCGGATCGCGGTCGGGCGCTGACGTGCCGGCACAGGCACTTGCGGTCAGCACGAGCATTGCCATGTAGAGTAATCGGGCGGTGCGCATGCAACTTGTCCCGGAGCTTGAAGCAAGGTGCAAGTCTAGCAGCGCTTGCCGTAATAGCGAAATGCACCCGTTCCGGCAAGTGGCGTGGAGCTAATCGAATGTGCGCTGATCATCGATCACCTTGCCATCGTTGGGCAACCTGCTGGCAGCCACCAGCCTTGCTTCACCGCGCAGACTGCACACCTCGCGCAGGCTGTCGCCAATGGCCTCGGCGAGACTGTCACCCTGCTCTTCGACTTCGCAATACAGCGTCATGGCATCCCGGTTGTCGGCGGCCGTAACCACCAGCCGGGCGCGCTGGATGGCCGGATGCCGGCTGCAGACTTCATCGATCTGCGACGGATGCACGAACATGCCGCGCACCTTGGTGGTCTGATCGGCACGCCCCATCCAGCCACGAATGCGCATATTGGTGCGCCCGGTCGGGCACATGCCCGGCAACACCGCGGACAGATCGCCGGTTGCAAAGCGCACGAGCGGATAATCCCGGTTGAAGACGGTGACGACTACCTCGCCCACTTCGCCGTCCGGCACGGGAGTGCCAGTGCCGGGACGCACGATTTCCACCAGTACGCCCTCATCCACCACGAGCCCCTCGCGTGCCTCGGTTTCATAGGCGATCAGGCCCAGGTCGGCGGTGCCATAGCACTGATACACATCCAGGCCGCGGGACTCGAATTCGGCCTGCAGTGACGGCGTCAGTGGCTCCGCAGTCACCAGCCCGCTGGTCAGACTGTCACTCTGCAGGCCGAGCTCATCGGCCTTGTCGAGTATGATCTTGAGAAACGATGGTGTGCCGGTGTAATGGCGCGGCTGGAAATGCGCCAGCGCCCGGGCCTGCAGTTCCGTCTGTCCGCTGCCGGCCGGAAATACCGGACAGCCGAGCGCCCTGCCGGCGGCATCGAACATGAAGCCGGCGGGCGTGAAATGATAGGCAAAGGCATTGTGTATCAAGCCACCCGCACGAAAACCGGCAGCATGCAATGCCCGGCTGAAGCGCCAGAAATCGTTGCCGCGGCCCTGCGGCTCGTGAATCGGGCCGGGTGATCGAAATACCCGTGCCAGATCCTTCGTGGCGGTCAGGCCACCGAATGGCGACTGCTCCTGCTGGCGTTCTATCAGCTCGGATTTGCGCAATACCGGCAAGGCCGCCAATGCCTGCATGGAGTCGATTGTCGCCGGCTCGATCGCCGCCAGCTTTTCAGCGAAACAGGTCGTACAGGTTCTGGCATGGGCAATATGTTCGGGCAATGCCGCGGCAATTGCCTGCTGGCGCTGTGTCGCCGAACGATGCTCCAGTGCGTCGTGGAATTCAGTCATGATGGGAACGCGTTGTGCAACATGTCTTCAGCTTGCGTTATTACCATATCGCAGGTCTTGTCTGTCAACGTGATGTGCAGTCGAGACATACCCCGCAACTGCAGGATCGAATGATGCGCGGTCATACATGCTCCAGTGGACAACGGCCTGTGCGCTGTGCCGTCAGGCCAGCCAGCGTTTGCGCCGCCGGTAATGCTTGACATTGTGGTAATCGATCTTGTCCCCTCCGCCCAGATAGAACTCCTGCACGTCGGGATTTTCCTTGAGTGTGGCGGCACTGCCGTCCATGACGATATTGCCGTTCTCCAGCAGGTAGGCATGGTCGACGATATCCAGCGCCGCCTTGGCATTCTGCTCGACCAGCAGCACGCTGGTGCCCTGATCGCGGTTGATCGAACGGATGATGGCAAAGATTTCCTGCACCAGCACCGGCGCCAGGCCCAGCGAGGGTTCGTCGAGCATGATCAGCCCCGGCTCCGTCATCAGCGCCCGCGCAATGGCCAGCATCTGCTGCTCGCCGCCGGACAGATAACCGGCTCGGGAGCGCGCCCGCTCCGCGAGACGCGGGAAATAGGTGTAGGCCTGCTCGCGCAGATCACTGAAACTGCTGCGCGCATTGCGGCCGGGATAGGCAGCAAGCAGGTTGTCATCTGGGGTCATGTGCTCGAAGATGCGGCGGCCCTCCAGTACATGCACCAGCCCCTGGCGCACCCGGTACGGTGGACTGCGCTGGATGATGTCCTCGCCGCGGAAGGTCACCTGGCCGCGGCGCACCGCGCCGCGCTCCGGCGCCAGCAAGCCGCTCACGGTCTTCAGCGTAGTCGACTTGCCGGCACCGTTGGCACCGAGGAGGGCGACCATGGCGCCCTCCTCGACCTGCAGCGAAACTCCCTGTATGGCGAGGAACACCCTGTCGTAGGCAACCTCGACATTGCGCAGGGACAACAGGCTCACTGCGTTTCCTGCTCGTACTTGGCGGCAGACTCTTCGGCGCGCTTGCGCACGATGTCCTGCGGTGCCTGCATCCAGTCGCTGACCGGCACCCACTTGTCGCCGTCCCATTCGGAGACGCGGCCCCAACCGCCGCCCTGGTGGTCATCCGCGGTGATGGTGATCGGCGGCATCAGGCCTTCGGCATCGAAGTCCTCGAGCATTTCAAAACCCTGCTGCAGATGCTCGCCAGTCAGCGGCGCACCGAACTCGTCCATTGCCAGTCGTGCCGCCTGCACCGACATCGCCATGCTGGCCACGCCGATGTTGTAATAGGAGGAACCGACCGTATCGCGATCGCCCGTGCCATTGCCCGGCTCGATCACCTGGTCGATGATCTGCTGCACAAGCTCCGGCTCGGTGCCCGGGTTGACCGCCGTGAAGCGCTTCACGCCGATACCCGCATCGCCTTCGACAGACTCCATGTCGCTGCTGTCCAGCCAGACCACGGAGTGGATCGTGTCCGGCGAGATGCCGTTGCGCACTGCCTGACGCACGGATACCGCCTGGCTCGGCCCGGCACTCCAGATGATGACGTAATCGGGCTGGAAGCGGCGTACCTTGGTCCAGGTCGAGGACTGCTCGTTGCCGGGGCTCGCATAGGCGAATGTTTCCAGCTCATAGCCCTTGCGCTCGGCCAGCGTTTCCAGCAGCGGTATGGGCTCGCGTCCGAACGGTGAGTCGATGTGGACCTGGGCGACCTTCTTGCCCTCTAGGCCGCCTTCCTGCTCGTCGATATACTGAATGAGCAAGGCGGCCTGGCTCTGATAGGTCGCTGCTGCCGGGAAAACATACGGGAACACATTGCCGACAATGGAATCGCCACGCCCATGCAGCATGGTCAGCATGGGCACCTCATCCGCCATGACGCGCGACACCAGCGCACGCGATACCGGCGTACTGAGAAAATCGAACAGAATGGCGCCCTTGTCCAGCGCCCGTTTGTACAGGGCAATGCCCTTTTCCGGCTCGCTGCCGTGGTCACGCACGATCAGCTTGACCGGATGCCCGTCGATGCCGCCCTGCTCGTTCACCAGCTTGATGTAATCCTGCTGGCCCTGACTGTATTCGTCCGTCAGAAAGGTATAGACGGCGGTGAAATCAAGCAGCGTGGCAAATTTGATCGGCTCCTTGTCCTGGGCCTGTGCGGCCGAAGCGACCAGCCCGATGGCTGCCGCTGTGATGCCGACCACACTGCCGGTGATCAGCTTGCGCATGACTTGTTTCATTTTCAGACTCCTCTTGTACATCATTGTGAATCCCGAGCCTGTTCAGCTCTGGGTATGGCGGAATGGCCAGACCAGGAAATACTTGCGGATATTGTCGTGAATCTTGGCCAGCCCCAATGGCTCGAACAACAGAAAACCGATGATCAGGCCACCATAGAGAATCAGGGGAATATGCGCCATCATCGACGTGGATATGGAAATCCATCCGGCTTCGGCAATGGCCGCAACAATGTTCAGTAGCACGATCGGCACCAGCAACACGAAGCCGGTGCCGAGAAAGGCGCCGACCACGCTGCCCAGGCCGCCGACCAGCACCATGGCCACCAGCTGGATGGAAACGTCGAAGCTGAACTGCATGGGCGTGATGGCCTGGTAGTAGCAGAAAGCCAGGATCGCGCCCGTGACACCGCCGATGAAGGAACTCGTGAAGAATGCCAGCAGCTTGTACTTGAATATGTTGACACCGATCACGGCAGCGGCGAAATCCTTGTCGCGTACGGCGACCAGAGCGCGCCCGAAACTGGTGCGCTTGATGTTGAGCACCAGCAGCGCCACGGCGATGGCCCACAGCAAGGTCAGATAATAGCGCTGCGTCAGGCCGCTGACCGGGATGAACAGGAAATGCACGCCGGGGGTCTGCAAAGTGGCCACGGAACCGCCGGAGATCGCCGGTACATTGTTGATCACCCAGTCGACGAGATATTGCATGGCCAGCGTGGCCATGACCAGATACAGGCCCTTGACCCGCAGTGCAGCGGCGCCGAACAGGCAACCGATTATTGCCGCCAGCAGTCCGGCCGCCAGCAGGGCCAGTTCGAAGGGCACGCCGGCATATGCCAGGTGCACACTGGTATAGGCACCGATCGCCATGACCGCAGCGAACCCGAAATGCAATTGTCCGGCCAGCCCCATGAGCAGTGTCAGTGCCAGTGCCGCCGTGCTCCAGATCAGCCAGGGCAGAACATAGCTCGACAGATACAACTCCGACATGTAGAGCGGTGCCGCAAGTGCCAGCAGCAACAGGACAATCACCTGCCAGCGATCGGCCGGCAGCGGCCACAGCTGGCGCGCGGCGGCATAGCGGGTGTGATGAATGCCGGAAGAGCGATAAAACATGCGGCTAGATCCTCTCGATGTCCTCGCGGCCGAACATGCCGTAGGGCCGGATCAGAATGGTCAGCAGAATGATGACCGAGGTCACCACCTGGCGTGTACTGCCGCCGACCAGCGGATCGATGAAACCGGGAATGACGCTGCCCAGCACGCCCAGCGCCACGCCGCCGAAAAAGGCGCCATAAATGCTGTCCAGCCCACCGAGAATGACCACGGCGATGGCCGGAAACAGCAATGCCGACAACGTCCAGTCCACACTCTGCACGCTGCCCCAGATGGTCGCCGCCACCACGGCGCTGATGCCGGCCAGCCCCCAGGAGATGCCGATGGCGCGTTCCACGGATATGCCCACCGACCAGCTTGATACGTGATCATCCGAAACGGCGCGCAACTTCGTTCCCAGCCGTGTACGGAAGAACAATAGTGACAGGGCAATCAGCACCAGTGCGAGAATGCCGCCGGCCAGATACAGGCGGTCGATGAACACATCACCGATGATCAGCGGTGTCGGGCTGATGCCCAGGCTCAGGTGCTTGGGCGCGGTGCCGAGCAAACCGGGCACCAGACCGCGCAGGAAGATCTCCAGGCCCAGCGTCAGCATGACGATCATGATGATGGGTTGCCCCACCATGCGGCGCAGCAGTACGCGCTCGGCCAGCAGGCCGAAAGCGAACATGACCACCGCGGCCAGCAGCATGGCCACATAAATCGGCAGCCCCCACGAGGTAAACAGCCAGATCACATAGCCGGCGACCATCACCATGGCGCCCTGCGCCAGGTTGGGCACGCCGGAGGATTTGTAGATCAGCACGATGCCCAGCGCCACCAGGCCGTACATCAAGCCGGTGAGGACACCGTTGATCAGCAACTCGATGAAGAAGGAGAGACTCATGCCGCATCCTTGCGCGCAGCGGCGCCGGGTACATCACGAATGTCGAGGTGGCGCTCGAGTGTGCCCGCGGCGCCGGTTTCATAGATGACCTGCGCTTCGTAATCGATCGTCTCCCGGCCAGCGTAAATGGCATCGATGATGCTGCGATAATGCTCGTCGATGACGCCCCGGCGCAATTTCCGCGTGCGTGTGACCTCACCGTCATCCGGATCGAATTCCTTGTGCAGATTGACGAAGCGACGGATATGCAAAGCCGCCGGCAGCATGTCGTTGACACCGGCGATCAGGTCCGCGATCAGATCCTGCACCGGCGCCTGCTGCGACAGGTCGGCAAACGAGGTGTATGTGACACCATTTTCCTGGGCCCAGTGACCGACCGCACCGGCATCGATGGCCACCAGCGCGGCGAGGTAGTCACGACCATCACCGAGCACGCACACATCCTTGATGTATTGACTGAACTTGAGGTGATTTTCTATGTACGTGGGGATGAAGCGCTCATTGTCTCGCGTGTATACGACTTCCGACACACGCCCCAGCACCACGAGCTGGCCATCGTCCTCCAGATAGCCGGCATCACCGGTGTACAGCCAGCCATCCTGCAATGTCTCCGCGGTTGCCTCTGGATTATCGGCGTAACCATCGAATACGTTGTCGCCGCGCACCAGGATCTCGCCCGCGTCACTGATGCGAATCTCCACACCCGGGAACGGCGCCCCCACGGTGTGCAACTTCAGCGTGGCCGGATCCTGCGCCGCACACAATGCGGCGTTTTCGGTCTGCCCGTAGAACTGACGCAGGTTCAGGCCTAGCGCGCGAAAGAACAGAAACACATCCTCGCCAATGGCCTCGCCCGCCGTGTAGGGGCGCCGGGCATGGGCCAGCCCGAGCTGATCCTTGATCGGCCCGTAGATGCACAATTCGCCGACCCGGCGCCACAGACGCTGCGCCGCACTGGGCTGCCGGCCCTGCAGTCGCCGCCGCTCCAGGTCGATGGCAAACGGCATGAAACGATGATACAGCCAGCGTTTGAAGCGGCTGGACTCGTCGATCCCGACCTGAATGCGTGTCAGCATGGACGACCAGGCCCGCGGCGAGGTGAAATAGATGGTGGGAGCAATCTCGCGCAGATCGTGCTGCACGGTTTCCTGATTCTCGGGAATGTTGATGCAGAAGCGCAGCGCCAGCGCCGCGCCGATCGAGAAAATGAAATCTCCGACCCAGGCGATCGGCATGTAGGCCATGTGGATCTCGCCCTGTTCGAAATAACCCGCCTGGGCGGCACGGCGCACGGCGAACAGGGCATGGCCGTGCTTGAGCGGAATCCCCCTGGGCGTGCCCGTAGTGCCGGACGAATGCAACAGCACGGCAACGTCGCTGCTGCGCGGTCGCGCCAGCAAATCTTCCTGCAGAGCGGGTTTATCCGCCAAGCGCTTGCGGCCGTTGGCGACGAGATCCGTGAATGCGATCACGCCCGCCGGCTCCTTGCCGGCCAGCCCGCGCGGGTCATCGTAGATGATCCACTGCAGTTCGGGATGATTGGCCCTTGCCTCCAGCAGCTTGTCGACCTGTTCCTGATCCTCGGCCAGGGCGATGCGAATGCCTTCGCGCTCGATCTGCCCCTGCAATTCCTGCGGCGGCACTTCGGCATAAGCCGGTGATGGCACCGCACGCAAGGCAATGGCAGCGAGCATGCCGAAATACAGCGCCGGCCGGTTGTCTCCCACCACCAGCATGTTCTCCCGCGGCGCCATGCCCAGCGCCTCGAGGCCGGCAGCGGCACATGTGACCTGATCCAGGTAGTCCTGCCAGGTGTATTCCTGCCAGATGCCATGATCGCGCTCGCGCATCGCCACCTGCTCGCCATGCGAGCGTGCGTTCGCCGCCAGCACGGCAAGCAGATGATCATCCTGCTGCCAGTCCGGGTGCAGCCGGCTATCCTGGTCCTGATCAGGCGGCATCCTCTACCTCGCCCAGATAAGCGGTCACGACATCCGGATGATTAACGACATCCTGCACCGGGCCTTCGGTGATGGCGCGACCGTTGTTGAGCGCCAGCGCCCGGTCGCAGATGGCCGTGACCACATCCATGTGGTGCTCGATGAGCAGAATGGTCAGATCCATGGCTTCCTGCGCATCCAGAATGAAGCGCACGATGTATTCCTTCTCCTCCTGGTTCATGCCGGCCATGGGCTCGTCCAGAATCAGCAGCCGCGGCTCGGCGGCCAGTGCCCGCGCCAGTTCCACGCGTTTCTGCAGCCCCAGCGGTATCACCTCCACCGGCTCGTCGCGCACGCTTTCCAGTTGCAGCAGGTCGATGATCTCCTCGACTCTGTAGCGATGCTCGATTTCTTCCTTCTGCGCCCACCACCAGTAGAACAGCGACGCTAGGGCGCCGGGATGCATGAAGATATGACGTCCCATGAGGATGTTGTCGAGCACGCTCATGCCCTTGAACAGGGCCACGTTCTGAAACGTGCGGGCGATGCCGAGGCGCGCAATGCGGTGCGGCTTGACCCGGTTCAGCAGCTTGTCCTCGAAGCGTATGGTGCCCTGCTGCGGCGGATAGAAACCGGTCACGGCATTGATCAGGGTCGTCTTGCCAGCGCCATTCGGACCCACCAGACCGTGAATGCAGCCCTGCTCGATGTCCATGCAGATATCCGCCAGCGCCTGCAGACCGCCGAAGCGACGACTGATGTTGCGGCAAGTCAGAATGCCGCCACCCTGTTCAGTGCTACCGGAAGCCATGCTCAAACACCTTCATACTGCTGCATTCCAGACTGCCGCTCTTGTATTGCGCATGTGGCCCGTGGTCTGCACCGATGACTGCAACCGGCCGGGCTTGTTCTTGTATTCAACGAATACTTTCTAACGTTTACGTAATAGTTAACTGTCGTCAATACCGACTTTCGTGGCATAGCCGGGCATCGAAATACTGGTGCATATTGGCGGACAATACTTACGTATGCGTAAATTCTTGCGAGGACAGTGAACAAGTATGGCGGCAGAGTCAATTCCGGAACGACAGGACAAGCATCGTCTGTTCACCATCAGTGAGCTGGCCCGCGAATACGAAGTCACCACCCGCACGCTGCGCTTCTACGAATCCGTGGGCCTGCTCAGCCCCAGGCGGGAAGGGCGCAAACGCCTGTACACGCGGCGTGATCGCATCCGCCTGAAACTGGCCCTGCGCGGCAAACGGCTGGGCATGACACTGGCCGAAATTCGGGAAGTGTTCGATCTGTACGATTCGGCCCAGGGCGAAACCGGGCAGATCAGACGCTACCTGGACATATTGCAGGAAAAACGCCAGCAGCTGCTGCGTCAGCAAAACGACATCAAGGAGGCGCTGGAGGAACTGGAAACCTCGGAGCGCCGCTGCCGCGCCATTCTGCAACGCAACGCCGATCGCGACAGCGCCTGACCTTGCCGCCCTACACCACCGCTGCGTCGACACGCGCACTGGCCAGGCTTGCCGGGCGACCCACATCGAACCAGCGGCCGGCGTAGTGCGTTCCCAGTGCCGTGCCACGCCGCACTGCCGTGCGCATGACTGCGGCGAGCGACAGGCGCTGCAGACCGCCACCGGCAAACAGCTCTGGCGCATACACGCCCATGCCGGCATAGGTCATGCGCGCACCCGCTGCGACAAGACGGCCATTTTGCAGGCCGAAGTCGCCATGCGGGTGATGTTCCGGATTATCAACCAGAATCGCATGCATGCCGTTGGCCGGCACTTCGAGCGGCAACAGGTCGGCGTAATTGAAATCGGTCCATATATCGGCACTGAGTAGCAAGAACGGCGCCGAGCCGAGCAACGGCAAGGCCGCGCGCACACCGCCGCCGGTATCCAGCCGCCCCAGCGTTTCCACCGAATAGCGGATGCGCACGCCGAACTCGCGCCCGTCGCCCAGCGCGGTCTGGATATCTCCCGCCAGCCAGGCCACATTGACCACCACCTCGGTGACACCGGCCCGCGCCAGCGCCAGCAGATGGTGCGCAATCAGACTGCGACCGCCCACTTCGAGCAGTGGCTTGGGCGTGTGGTCGGTCAGTGGTCGCAACCGCTCGCCGCGCCCGGCTGCCAGGATCATGGCGCGCATGACGGCTGCCGTCCTGTCAGCCACGGTGCCAGCGGCTGCAACTGCGGGTAGCGCTGCAACAGCGGCTCGATATACGCCACGAAGCGCGGCGCGTCTGCCAGATAACGCGGCTTGCCATCACGGTGAGCGATGCGGGCAAAGATGCCTAACACCTTGAGATGGCGCTGCACACCCATCAGATCCGTCTGCTGCTGGAAGGTCTCGAACGCATCCGCCACCGGCACGCCCGCCTGCCGCGCGCGCTGCCAGTAGGCACGCAACCAGCCGTGCACGCGCTGCTCCGGCCAGCTGATGAAGGCATCCCTGAACAGGCAGGCGATGTCATAGGTGACCGGCCCGTACATGGCATCCTGAAAATCGATGATGCCGGGCAGCGGCACGCTGAGCATCAGATTGCGCGGCATGTAGTCGCGATGCACATAGACCCGGGGCTGGGCAAGCGCATTGTCCAGCAGAGCGTCGAATACAGTATCCAGCGCCGCCGCCTCGGCCGTCGATGGCGTGCGGCGCAGGTGACATGGCAGATACCAGTCGCGGAACAGCATCAGCTCCGCACGCAGCACGTTGCGGTCGTACACCGGCAGCACATGCGGCCGGCTTGCCACCTGCAGCGTGACGAGCGCATCGATTGCGGCGTCGAACAGGTCATCGGCATTGTCGGCATGCAGCACATCCAGGTAGGTCTGCCGGCCGAGATCGGTCAGCAGAAGAAAGCCGCGCTGCCTGTCCCACGCCAGCACTTCCGGCGTATGCAGACCGGCGGCAGCAAACAGCCGGGCAATGCGCACGAAGGCGGTATTGTCCTCCTGCTGCGGCGGTGCATCCATGGCGATCCAGCTGCTGTCCGCAGCGGTGGCGCGGAAATAGCGCCGAAAGCTGGCATCGGTCGATGCCGGATACCAAGCCAGCTCACGCTCAAGCATGCGGTTGCCCCAGTGTGTCAGTGCTTCAAGTCGCTGATCAGTCATGCGCCATTCTGTCGCCAGTACATCCATCAACACTCATTGCCGCATTGCAGCGCCGTTGCCGCACCCGCATAATCCGAACTGGGCAGCCGCCTGCAAGCGGCTGCACATGGTGACAGAAAGTCTCTGTCGGGGCGTCACTGCAAACCACTGGAGTTCTCCCGAACACCGGAACAGTGCGGCAGGCAACTGACGACAACCCGTTGCGTTCATTCGCATATCGAGGGAGCAGGCATCATCAACGTGGCACAACGATTATATCGCGACGGTGCAGGCATGTCGGTCGGCCATGCCATCCTGCTGTCTGGTCTTGCGCTGGGTGTCGGTGCCGCTCTTGCCGACACGGCATACGCCGCGCCAGCCTGTCCCATCAATCCGCCGCCGCTGTCAACCAGTACGCATGGCGGGCCGGAGACGACACTGGTTGCCGACCAGAGCACGGTCGACGACGACACCATCACGGCCACCGGTGATGTGCGCATCGAGCGCCAGGATCGCATACTGGAGGCACCCCACCTGCGCTACGATCGAGACACTACACGCATTCACGCCGAAGACGGCCTGGATTATGTGCGCCCGGATCTGTATCTGTCCGCCGCATCCGGCAATCTGCGCACACGGGACGATACCGGTGAATTCGAGGACGCCGACTATACACTCAGAAGCAACGGCGGACATGGCGAAGCGGCTCACGCGCGCGCCGAGGGCGATGGTCATTTCACCCTCACGGATGCGTATTACACCACCTGCTCGCCGGGCCATGAGGCATGGCGACTGTCGGCAAGCCGCATCAAGATCGATCGCGATGCCGGGCGCGGTGAATCGTTCAATACCGTATTGCACTTCTACGGCATGCCGATCTTCTACTCGCCGTATCTCAATTTTCCCATCGATGACCGCCGCCACAGCGGCATGCTGGTACCGACGGTCGGCAATTCCACCGACTCCGGCTACGAGCTGACCATCCCCTGGTACTTCAACCTGGCGCCCAATTACGACGCCACGCTGGTACCGCGTTTCATGACCCGGCGCGGCCTGCAGCTGTCGGGGCAGTTCCGCTACCTGACCCGGCACCACCGCGGTGAATTCAATGGCTCGTGGCTGCCGCACGATCGCGTCTATGGCGACACCCGCACCATGTTCGACTACAGGCACCGCGGCCGGATCGGCTCGTCGTTCGGCATTCGGGCGCGCTTCGAGGGCGTCAGTGATGACGACTATTTCGAAGATCTGAGCACCGATCTCGGCAAGACCTCCGAGACCCACCTGGAACGCACGCTGGAGCTGTCCTACGTCAACACCGGCACGCGCCTGACGATACTCACGCAGGGCTTTCAGAACCTGAGCCGCGGCCGACCCTACAAGCGTCTGCCGCAGATCCGGCTGGAACTGAACTCGCCCACGGCCCCCTTTCGCATCGGCATGGATACGGAGTTCACTGCCTTTCGCGATGGCCGTGGCGTCGACGCCCGACGCACCGACGTCCATCCACATATCAACTGGGGCATCGACCACGGCGGCTGGTTTGCCAACAGCGAACTGGGCCTGCACTACACCCGTTACCGCTTCGACGGACGTGACGACATCAGTCGCAGCATTCCCTCCTTCACGCTCGGCGGCGGCCTGCGCTTCAGTCGCGACTTCGCCAGTGGCTGGATGCAGACATTGGAACCGCAGTTCGCCTATCAATACACCGGCTACGAGGATCAGAGCAGCATTCCACTGTTCGATACCGGCGTGCCGGATCTCTACTACGACAGCCTGTTCCTCAATCGGCGCTACATCGGCAGCGACCGCATTGCCGATGTCAACCAGCTGGCGCTGGGGGTCAGCACCCGTTTGCTGGAACCGCACAATGGCCGAACGAAATTCAGACTCGATATCGGCCGCGTACTGGCCTTCACCGAGCCCAGAGTGGAGTGGCAGGGCAGCGAGGCGACCGGCTTCAGCCATTCCGGCTCCGACTATGTCGTGGCCGGTGAATACCGCCCGACCGACAACATCCGCACCGGCTTCAGCGTGCAGTACAACCCCTCGACCAGCACAATCAACCGCGCTGTCACCCAGGTCGACTATCGCAGTGACAGTGGCTATCGCCTAAACCTGGCCTGGCGGCGCTACCGCAACTTCCGCCCCATGCCGGGCAACCGCAGCCATGCCGAGACGCTGGAACAGATCGGGCTGGGCCTCGAGGCACCCATCAGCGACAGCATGGATCTGTTCGGCCGCTGGAACTATTCACTGGAAAAGAATCAAAGCGTACAACAGCGTATCGGCATCGAATACCGTCCGTCGTGCTGCTGGGCGACGCGCCTGACGTGGGACCGTCACGTGGCGCACAGGGACGGCAGCTACACAACTGCGCTCCTGTTCCAGTTCATCCTCCGCGGACTGGGCTCGTTCGGCAACTGATACCCGCGGCAACCGCTCTGATACCATTGCAACCTCCGGAGAAAACACCCGCCCGCCATGAAACAACGACTCACCGCAATCCTGGCGCCACTCGTACTGGCCGCATTTCTGGCTACTCCCGCCACAGCCAAGCAGACAGTCGACCGCATCGTCGCCGTAGTCGGCGACAGTGTCATTCTTGCCAGTGAGCTGGAGACCGCCGTCGACATGGCACAGGCCCGCATGGGCGCGCAGGCGTCCGACATGCCGGGCAACATGCTGCAGTCGCAGGTGCTCGACCAGCTCATCATGAATATCTTGCAACTGAACCGGGCCAGGGAACTCGGTCTGTCCGTCAATGACAACGACATCCGCCAGGGCATTGCGCAGCTGGCCCAGCAGAATGACCTGTCGGTGGAGCAGTTCCTGCAGGCCGCGGAGGCGCAGGGCATATCCCAGCAGGCGCTGCGCCATCGACTGCAGGAGGACATGCTGATCCAGAAGGTGCGTCGCGTGGAGGTCATGGACAAGATCACCATCAGCGACGAGGATGTGTCCCGCTTCCTGGACAGCCGCTCGATACGCGAGAACAGCCAGGATCGTGAATACCATCTTCTGCACATTCGCGTGAATATCCCGGAAGATGCAGGCAATATGGACAACATTCGATCTCGAATGGAAAAGATTCGGGAGCAGGCGATAAGCGGCAACATTGCATTCTCCGATCTGGCCCAAACCTATTCGGACAGCGAGGATGCCATGCGCGGTGGTGACATGGGCTGGCTCGGCAGTGCCTTCATGCCCCGCATCTTCGCCGAGGTCGTGCCGCAGCTCGGCAACGGCGAGGTCAGCCCGGTATTTCGCGGCGCGGGGGCTTTCCACCTGGTCAAGGTTGTTGGCATACGCGGCATGGGTTCGGCCGATGACCAGCAGGTCATGGTCGACGAGGTGGAGGTGCGCCATATCGTGCTGCAGCCCGACACCCTGCGCGATGACGAAGCAACTCGCCAACTGGCACATGACATTCGCGCGCGCCTGGAAACCGGAGCCGATTTCGCCGCGCTGGCGCGCGAGTATTCGGATGACCAGTCGACCGCCAAACAGGGCGGCAGCATGGGCTGGGTGCAGTTGCAACAGCTGCACCCGCGTGAAGCCACGCATGTGGCGGAGATGCAACCGGGCGATATCAGTCCCATCATTCAGTCCGGCAACACGTATCTCATCGTCGAAGTCACCGACCGGCGCACGGAGGACAAGACGCGCGAAGCCATCCGGCACCGTGCCCGCCAGGTGCTCGGCCAGCAGAAGGCGGAGGAAAAGGGGCGGCGCTGGCTGCACGAACTGCGCGCCGACGCCTATATCGACATTCGCCTGCCGGGGTATCAGTTCGGCGGTGAATAACACCCGTCTGGCACTCACCCCCGGCGAACCGGCCGGCATCGGGCCGGATCTGGCCCTGCGCCTTGCCGGCAGAGAACAGCCTTGCGAGGTGGTCGCCATTGCTGATCCGCAACTGCTGGAGCAGCGTGCCGCACGGCTGGAAGTCGATGTGCAGCTGCGCAGGGTGGATTACGATGCTGCACCCCGTCCGCAGCCTGCCGGCACACTACTGGTCGACCCGGTGGCGCGCGCCGCGCCCACCATGCCGGGCACGCCCGATCCGGCCAATGCCCGCTACGTGCTGAACACTCTGCAGCGTGCCGTCGAGCGCTGCCGTACCGGTGCCTGTGCCGCGCTGGTCACCGGCCCGGTCCACAAGGCTGTGATCAACACCGCCGGTATCCCGTTCACCGGCCACACGGGCCATCTGGCCGAATTGTGCGGGGGCGTGACGCCGGTCATGATGCTGGCCACCGACGAACCCAGGCTGCGAGTGGCACTGGCAACCGTGCACCTGCCGCTGGCCGATGTGCCGCAGGCACTGACCCGCGCCTCGCTGCAGCACACGCTGCGCACCGTGGCAGCTGATCTCGACACGCGCTTCGGCATCGACGCACCGCGCATGCTGGTCGCCGGTCTCAATCCACATGCCGGCGAGGACGGCTACCTGGGGCGCGAGGAAATCGACATCATCACGCCCGTCATCGAGGCCGAGCGCGCCCGCGGCGTCTGCATCAGCGGGCCGCTGCCGGCCGACACGCTGTTCACGCCCGACCATTTGCGCCAGGCGGATGTGGTCATCGCCATGTATCACGATCAGGGTCTGCCGGTCATCAAGCATGCTGGCTTCGGGCGCACCGTCAACATCACGCTGGGCCTGCCCATCATCCGCACCTCCGTGGACCATGGCACGGCCCTGGACCGGGTCGGCGACGCCGGCATCGACACCGGCAGTCTGCAGGCTGCCGTGCACATGGCGCTGCGCATGGCCGCTCATGGCGCGTAAACGCTTCGGCCAGCATTTCCTGCACGAGCAGGGCGTGATCCGCAGGACTCTGGCCGCAATTCATGCGCGCCTGGAAGATGCCGTGGTCGAAATCGGCCCCGGACACGGCGCCCTGACCCTGCCGCTGCTCGAAACAGTGCGTGACATGACCGCGATCGAAGTCGACCGTGATCTGGCTGCCCGCCTGCAGGCCCGCACACCAGCGCGCCTCGAAATCCTGCAGTGCGACGCGCTTGCAGTGGACTATGCGGCGCTGGCGCAGCGCATGGGACGATCCTTGCGACTGGTGGGCAACCTGCCCTACAACATCTCGTCTCCGCTGTTGTTCACCCTGCTGGCCAGCACCGCACCCATCCGCGACATGCACTTCATGCTGCAGAAGGAAGTGGTCGATCGCATGGTGGCAGCGCCGGGCAGCCGCACCTACGGCCGTTTGAGTGTCGCCGTCGCCGCGCGCGCCCGCGCCACCGCCCTGTTCGACGTCGGCCCCGGCGCCTTCACGCCGCCGCCCGCCGTCCTGTCCTCGGTGGTGCGCGTGGTTCCCGCCGTGCCGGACTTCGTCATAGACGACCAGGTCGTCTTCGACCGACTTGTCACGGCAGCCTTCTCGAAACGTCGCAAGACCCTGCGCAATGCCTTGTCCGGCTGGCTGGATGCAGCCGCCATCCGTGCCGCCGGCATCGATCCGTCCCTGCGCCCGGAACGCCTGACCCCGGCCCAGTTCGCGACGCTGGCCAATCGGGCAAGAGAAAGTCGGGGTCTGTAAACAGACCCCGACTGAATGATGCCCGTGCCAGTGAGCGCAGCTCAGCTCCGCACTTCGATGCGCCGTGCCTGGCTGCCGGCCTTCTTGCCGATGGACAGCTTCAATATGCCCTGCTCGGCACGTGCTTCGATGCGGTCGGCATCCGCCGTCTCCGGCAGCGTGAAACGCCGTTCGAAACGTCCGTAGCTGCGTTCGCCATGGCGCAGCGTGCCGGTGTCGTCCTCACTGCCGTCACTGCGTTCGCCCACCAGCGTCAGCACATTGCCGTCCAGCGTGACCTCGATGGCCTGCGGATCGATACCGGGCATTTCAGCCTCGATGCGGTAGTCATCATCCGTCTCGCGAATATCGACGGCGGGCATCCTGCGGCTGTCTGCCGCGGACGTGGTGCCATTCATGTCACGCATAAACATGTGATTGATTTCGTTGTTGAACTGTTGCAGCAGACTGCTCGGCTGATAGCGTATCAAAGCCATCTTCAATACCTCCGTTGTGAACGTCTGCCCTGTATATGGGATCGTCGGCATATAGTTCAACAGTTATTCAATTGTTTTTATTGTGTCGTTCACATTTCCCGGCCCTGGTCAGCCCTTGTCCAGCAATTCCTTCAGAACCACGGCATTGTTATGGTCCGTATCCTTGGCCGCGAACACCAGCGTCAGGCGGCTCTCGTCCCGCATTTCGCGCAGGCGTTGCATGCCGTCGGCACAGTCGTCGCTGTGCAGCTCTTTCTTGTAGCGTTCGCGAAATTCGTCCCACTTGTCCGGGTCGTGACCGAACCACTTGCGCAGCTCCGTACTCGGCGCCACGGACTTGATCCATTCATCGATTGCCGCGTCTTCCTTGCGTACGCCACGCGGCCACATGCGATCAATCAGTACTCGTTGGCCATCGGCATCGCTGGCGTCGTCGTAGGCCCGCTTGAGGCGAATATCGATGTTGCTCATGGTGATGCTCCGCTGCCACATGTCTGCTGCCAGCATACGCCCGACCACGCGTTGCCTGCTACCGCCCGTTCGCCCACAAGGACGCCAAAGCGGGATAGAATGGGGTGTCATCCGGCACAACCCGGATGCCGTTTCCCGGCCGATCCGTCACGTTTGCACCATGCTCTGGCAACAGTTACTGCTGGCAACAATTGCCGGCGCACTACTCAATCTGACGCCCTGTGTACTGCCGGCACTGCCGATCAAGCTGCGCAGCATCGGCCGCATTGTCGGTCAGCGTACCGGCCACCGCCTGTTGGCGGGCCTGGCACTGTTGGCCGGCACACTGACTTTCTTCGGTGGGCTGGCCATCGTCACGGCAACCCTCAACTGGACCTGGGGCACGCTGTTCCAGTCGTGGCTGTTCCGTCTCGCTCTGGCGCTGTTGCTGGCGACCCTCGGCATCATCAATCTGTGCGGGCGCGGCATGCAGCCGCCGCAATGGGCCTGGCGCCTGCATGGCAACGGTTATGCCGAACCGTTCTTCGTCGGCCTGCTGGCTGCGCTGCTATCGACGCCCTGCACCGGTCCCTTTCTGGGCGGCGTGCTGGTGTTTGCACTGACGCAGTCGCCCAGCACCATTGTCGTTCTGTTCTGTGCCGTCGGCTTCGGTCTGGCTCTGCCCTATCTGGTGTTGCTGGCCGTGCCGGGACTGATCGAGCGCCTGCCGCACACCGGTGTCTGGCTGCTGCGCATCCAGCAGATGCTTGGTCTGATCCTGCTCGCCGGCGCCACCTTCTTTGCTACCACGGTGCTGCCCGCCAACCTGGCTCCGCTGCTCTGGATCGCCTGCGCCGCCGTGCTGATATTCTGGACCATGCGCACACTGCTGCTCGGGCCGGACCTGAAGGCACGTCTGGTGCCGCTCGTGACCATGCTCGCACTGGCCGGGTTGCTGCCGATTCTGTCGGCTGGCTCCACGCCAGCCGCCGGCCATGACTGGCAACCACTCACGGTACCGGCGCTGCAGGCGGCGCAAGCGGCACAGCGCCCGGTGCTGGTGGAGTTCACGGCCGACTGGTGCATCAACTGCAAGGTGCTCGAACGCACGGTACTGGACGCCCGGCAGGTCACCCGCACAGCGCAGGCCGTCGATCTGGTTACACTGCGGGGCGATCTGACGCGCCCGGACGAACGCCTGCAGCAGTTGCTGCGCCGCCTGGGTGGTGCCGGGCTGCCCTACGCCGTTGTGCTGGACAGCGACGGCAACATCAGCCGCAAATTGCCTGACCTGTTCACCATTGACACGCTTGTTTCCGCTCTGCACGAGTCCGCATCATGAAGCGCAACAGACATGCACTTGTTTCGGGCTGGCTCCTGCCCGGCATTGCCGCCATTGCCGTTGCCCTGGTTCTGGTGATCTGGCAGTGGCCGGCCATTACCGGCGCACCGGAGCAGACACCGAGTCGCGCCGCGCCGGTCGCGACCGCAACGGACACAAATGGCGCCGCCAGCAGCGCCGACCATGTCCAGGCGACGGCACAGTACGCAAATGGCCGGCTGACCGCCTATCTGCAGATTGATGCCGGCTGGCACGTCAATGCCAATCCGGCTAGCCTCGAGTTTCTCATTCCCACGGAAATGACACTGCTCAGCCAGGGTACGCCGCTCACCGCACGCATTGCCTACCCGGCGGGGCGCACGCTGGATGTGGGGCTGGCGCAGCCGATCAGCGTCTACAGTGACCGTACAAAACTGACCGCCGAGCTGCCCGCACACGCGGCGGATCAGGCGCTGACTGCCGCCATACGCATACAGGCTTGCAGCGATGGGGGCCGGTGTCTGATGCCATCGACGCTGAGCATACCTGTCACGGAAGGCTGACACACTGCAGCATGAGAGCCGCACCGCATCAGCCGCAGGCTACGGACAACTGCTGCCGGGTTGCAGCCGCATTGCGGCCAGCGCTGAAGCGCCGTTTTTACCGTATCACTGCAATCGGGCAACTGCATGTCGCGTGAACACCTGAGCGGCGTGCTGGTGCTGCTGGTGGTGACCATGCTGTGGGGCTCCACCTTCGTGGCCATCAAGGGCGTGGTCGACCACACCGCCCCCAGCATTCTGATTCTGGGGCGGTTCCTGATCGCCGCACTGGTCTTTCTGCCCTGGCTGCCACGCCGCACGGCGATCTGGCGCGCAGGTCTGGAACTCGGCTTCTGGCTGTGTCTGGCCTACGCCACGCAGACCATCGGCCTGCAGTACACCAGCGCTTCGCAGAGCGCCTTCATCACCGTGCTCAACGTCATCCTCGTGCCGCTGCTGGCAGCACTCGGCGGCCACCGCACGACGCCGCCGGTATGGCTCTCCGCGCTGCTCGCCATCCTCGGCGTCGGCCTGATGACCAACGGCCTGTCCGGACTCAACATCGGTGACGCCTGGACGCTGGTATGCGCCCTCGGCTATGCCGTCTACGTGCTGCGGCTGGCGGCCTTTGCGCGCCGCTTCCCGGTGCTGGCGCTGACCGGCACGCAACTGTGCGGCGTGACACTGTTCGCGCTGCTCTGGGTGGGCGCGGAACAACCCGACTTCGGCGATCTGCCATGGGCGGTGCTGCTGTATCTGGGACTCGCCACCACGGCGCTGACCACCTGGCTGCAAACCTGGGGGCAGCGCTTCATCGGCGCCGCCGAAGCGGCCGTCATCTACACGCTGGAGCCGGTCTGGGCGGCCGTGTTCGCGGTCGTCATCCTGGCCGAATTCATCGGTCTGCTGGGCTGGCTCGGCGCCCTGCTGATCTGCATCGCCACGCTGGTCAGCCAGTGGCCGGCACTGCGCCAGGACAAATTCTGACACGTGCCGTCACGCGCTCGACTGCCGCGGCGCAAGCCGGCGCGTTTGCAGGCGTGTCACGACCTGTCGGTAGGCGAAGGCGCACAGAAACAAGGCGCTCAGAATCAGCACCACGGTCGGTGCCGGGGCGCTGTCGATGAAAAAGCTCACATAGGCCCCGAGCAGCAGCGCAGCGGCACAGACACCGACGGCGGCGATCAGCATGCGGCCGAAACTGCGCGTGACGAGAAAGGCGATGGCGCCGGGCGTCACCAGCAGGGCCACTGCCAGAATGAGGCCGACCGCGGTCAGCGTGGCGACGATGGTCAGCGACAGACACAGCAGCAGCGCGTAATGCAGCAACGTGGTGTTGAGGCCACTGGCCCGCGCCTGTGCCGGATCGAAGGCATGCAGCAGGAAATCACGCCACTTGAGCCCCAGAATGGCGCTCACCACCAGCGCGATCGCGCCCGAAGTCAGCAGATCCGCGCGACCGATGCCGAGCATGTTGCCGAACAATACGTGTGTCAGGTGCAGATTGGTGCGCACCGACGTGTTGAGCAGAATGCCGACACCGAACATGCCGGAAAACACCACGCCCATGACGGCATCGTATTTGACGCGGCTGTTGTGCGACAGATAGCCCATCAGTACGGCGCTGCCCATGCCGGCGGCGAATGCGCCGGTGGCCAGCGGCACGCCCAGAATCCAGGCCAGCACGATGCCGGGCAACGTCGCATGGCTGACCGAATCGCCCATCAGGGCCCAGCCCTTGAGCACCAGAAAGCACGACAGCAACGCCGTGGGCACGGCGATGATCAGCGCGATCCACAGCGCATGCTGCATGAAGGGGAACTGCAGCGGCTGCCACAGTGTTGCCAGCCAGCTCATGACGGTGCGCCCCCGCCGGCAATGGCCGTGCGCCGCAGCCGGGCCCGGCGCCGCGCCAGCAGGCCGTGTTGCGGCGCAGCCACGAACGTGACCAGAAACAGCAGCGTCTGCAACGTGACGATGACACCGCCGGTGGCGCCGTCGAGGAAATAGCTGGCATAGGCGCCGACCAGGCTGGTCAGCGTGCCGATGGCCACGGCAATGGCGATCAGCCGCCCGAAGCGGTTACACAGCAGATAGGCGGTGGCGCCGGGCGTGACCACCATGGCGATGACCAGAAAGGCGCCGACCGTCATCATGGCGGCGACGATGCAGGCCGCGAGCAGCGTGAAGAACAGCAGCTTGAGCCGGGCCGGATGCAGACCGATGGTGCGGGCATGGTTTTCGTCGAAGAACACCGCCACCAGATCCTTCCATTTCAGCAGCAGCAGGGCCAGCGAGACAAGCCCGATCAGGGCGAGCTGCAGGGTGTCGCCCGGCGTGATGGCGAGAATGTTGCCCATGACGATGGTCTGCACGCTGACGGCCATCGGCCGCACCGAGATCATGAACAGGCCGAGGCCGAAGAACGAGGTGAAGATGACGCCGATGATGACATCTTCCTTCAGACCGGATCGGTCGCTCAGAAACAGCATGGCGCCGGCGGCCAGCACGCCGGCGATGAACGCGCCGACCGCGAACGGCAGACCCAGCATGAAGGCGCCGGCGACGCCCGGCACCACGGAATGGGACAGCGCATCGCCGATCAGGGACCAGCCCTTGAGCATCAGGAAGCAGGACAGGAATGCGCATACACCGCCGACCAGCGCCGACACCCACATGGCGTTGACCATGTAGTGATAGGCAAACGGTTCGACCAGCAGGTCGATCATGAAGCCAGTCGCGCCGGCTGTGCTTGCAGGTGGCTCATGTCGAGCCCGCGCAGCGTGCCGCCGAAGGCCCGCTCCAGATTGTCGGGCGTGAATGTGGTGGCGGTCGGCCCGGCCGCCAGCACTGTGCCGCGGACCAGCACGGTGCGGTCGCAAAAATCCGGTACCGAACCCAGGTTGTGTGTCGACACGAGCATGACGCGGCCCTCGCGCCGGAGTTCATCCAGCAGTGCCACGATGCGCTCCTCCGTGCCGGCGTCGACGCCGGTGAACGGCTCGTCGAGCAGGATCACCCGGCCGTTCTGCGCCAGCGAGCGGGCCAGAAACACGCGCTTGCGCTGGCCGCCGGAAAGTTCGCCGATCTGGCGCTTGCGAAACTGCTGCATGCCGACACGCGTCAGTGCCTGCGCCACGGCCTCGTGATCGGCTCGGCGGGGCCGGCGCAGAAAGCCCATGTGGCCATAGCGGCCCATCATGACGACATCTTCCACCAGCACCGGGAACGACCAGTCCACTTCCTCGGCCTGCGGTACATAAGCCACCAGATTGCGGCGCAGCGCCTGGGCGACGCTGCAGCCGAGCAGACGCACGTCGCCGCGCGCCAGCGGCACGAAACCCATGAGTGCCTTGAACAGGGTCGACTTGCCGGCGCCGTTGACGCCCACCAGCGCGGTGGTGGTGCCGCGCGGAATGGTGAAGCTGGCACCGTGCAAGGCCGTGTGGCCATTGCGATACGCCACTGTTATGTCGTTTGCCTCGATCCCGCCGCTGATCATCACCGCTGTCCCCTTATTGACCAACCTGAAAATTTTATACCACTTGCATACTAATTTGGTCAAGGCTTAGTTTCGACGAAATGCATTTCATGCACGCCACAACGGTGCATGCATTTTCAATCAGTCCTTCGCGCTGGTGGCAGCCGACTGTGGCTCCGCGCGCAGACTGGCTGTCAGGCCGTCGCGAAAATCGGCAAACATGAAGCGGTGGCCGAAATCGTGTCGCAGCCGCGCATTGCTCAAATAGCGCGATTCGCGCAGAAAGGACAGGCGCATTGCGCTGAAGTGCTGTTGCGCCGCGGCCCAGTCGACGCGCGGCGGTGCTGGCACGCCGAGCAGTTCGGCCAGCGTGTCATGGTAGGCGCTCATGCGCGTCGGCCGTCCATCGGTGGTGTTGTAGATGTTGTGCGGCCAGTGCTGCCCGCCCGCCTGCCAGGCAATGGCAGCCAGATCATCGATGTGAATGCGGTTGCTCCAGCCGCCGGCAGCGTCCGCCAGCACCGGCTCCGCGGCACGAATGCGCGCAATCGGCAGCCGGCCGGGACCGTAGATGCCGGGCACGCGCAGAATGACAGCATGATCATGCTGGGCCAAAATCTGTTCTTCGGCATCGACCCGGCGCCGTGCCCGCTCGGTTGTCGGCGCCACAGCTCGCTCTTCGGTGACCAGCTCGTCGCCGCAGTCTCCGTACACGCCCGTGGTGCTGATGTAGACCATGTGGCGCGGCGATTCGTCCATGGCGGCGAGCAGGCGGCGTGTGCGCTCATCTGTATCACCGCAGCGTTGCGGCGGCAGGAAATGAAACAGGCGCTCGCACGCCGGCAGGCGCGGCACAGGATCATCGAAATCCGCAAGCAGCGCGTGCCCGCCGACCGCGCGCACGCGTTCGGCACCGGCTGTGCTGCGTACCACGCCGGTCACCTGCTCGCCGGCGGCTACGGCACGCGCCGCCACCCGCACGCCGGTGGCGCCGCAGCCGATGATCAGAGTACGCATGACCGACTGCTTCAATGGCGCTGTATTTCCAGCCCCTGGCGATAGGTCTCGCGAGCTTTTTCCGGCTCCTCCATGGCCTCGAACAGGCGCCCCAGCTCGAGCAGCGTGCGCGGCTTAGCGTCGTGCTTCAGGCTGGCTTCCAGGTAACTGCGAGCCCGCCCCCAGAGCTGATTGCGCAAACACAGCCGGCCGGCGACGAGCAGCAATTCCGGCTCCTCGCCATATTGCTTCAGCCAGCCCTCGATATCGTTCAGGCGCGAGGTTTCGTCGTCCGTCTGCAGATCGCCGAACAGCAGCGCCAGGGTCGGATCCCATTGTTGCTTGAGCATGCTCCGGATCAGCTTCGCCGCCTGTGCATCCGCCCCGGCCGCGTGCAGGCAGCGGGCGTAGGTGGCCGCCACAGCGGGCTTGCGGCGCAGGTGTTTGGGCATCTGTTTCCACACTTCGGTGAGCGCGTCTGCCTCGTCGCCCGCACGTGCGAAAGCATCCTCCCATGCCATGAGCGCGAGCCGGTCGATGCGGTCACGACTCAGGTCGGTATGCTTGTACAACGTCGGCAGCAACATGCGCAGGCGGGCGAAATCGCCGGTACGGGCGCAGTGCTCACCATACAGCTCCAGCACATAGGGATGCTGCGGCGCCAGTTCGTGCAGCCGCGCCAGACTGGCCGATGCCTCGGTGTGCTGACCCTGCGCCAGCTGCAGGCGCGCCTGCGTCAGCAACACGGCCAGTTCCGACATGCCGGGACTGGCGGCAGCCTTTTCGAGATAGCGATCGCGGTCGCCGCTGTGACCCTGGTGCTGCGCCGCCTGCGCGGCATACAGGTAATTGAGACCGGGTGCCTCATGGCGATTGACCAGGCGTTGGATTCTGCTCTCGGCCAGCTTCCAGTCGCCCTCGGCGTATTTGATCAGACCGGCATACAATGACTTGCGCGCCTTGCGCCCGCGTCGTCGTCGGCGCCAGCGGCCGACGGCACCCGGCAGCATGGCACCCGCCACCAGCAGCCGCCACACCGTGATCAACGCCCAGATCGCGACCAGCAGCGCCGCAACCGCCAGTGCCAGCGAGGTTTCCAGCTGCCGCCCGGCAAAGGCCACCATGAGGTAGCCGTTGTCATCCCGGAACAGCAGTGCCACACCGATGCCGAGCACCAGGAAAATGAAGAAAATCAGGATCAGGCGACGCATTACTGGCTGCCCTCTGCAGAGTTGTCCCCACCCTCTTCGCTGCGCGCATCAATGTAGTCACGCAGCGCTTCCAGGCTGCCGCTGATGACGGGTGCCTGCCATTCCAGCTCGACATTGCGCATCCGCTTGAGCTGTTCGAGCATGGCTTCGACTGCGCTCTGTTCCGTGGCGTAATACTCCTGCAGCCACTCGATGGCCGATTTCAGGCTGCTGCGGTATTGCTCGGTTTCGCCCTCCAGCACTGCGAGGCGTGCGGCACGCAATTCCAGCATCAGATTCTGGCGCAGGAAATACACCTGATCCGGCGGCAGCAGCGCCGGCTGCGTGCCATCCGAGCGGCGTATCGTCACCATGTCCTGCATGGCGGAACCGACCGTGTCCTTGAAACGTTGCCAGCCCGACGCCTGCTCATCGCCCGCATCGCCCGTGTCAGTTTCTTCGGCCTCGGTCGATGCCTCTTCCTCCGGCTCATAACTGGTTTTCATGTCCGAGGCCAGCGGCAATTCCGGCACCTGATCGACGAACGCCGACAGTGTCATGGCGAGACCGCCGATATCCGGTGTCGGCAAGGCATCCAGTGCCGCGATGTCATCGATGATCTGCTTGCGCACATCCAGCAGGCGCGGATCTCCCAGTCGCGGGATGGCCTTGCTGGCAAGCTTCAGGGCCTGCCGTGCCTGGCGTGGCTTTTCATACAGCCGCAGGCGCCGGTTGGCCGTCACCAGCAACTGCTCGATCTGGCGTACCTTCCAGCGGCGCACATCGCTGCCCTGCATGCTCTGCGTCAGATCGGCGAGGCGCGAGCTGGTGGCCTGCAATGATTGCTTCAATCCCGCCAGCTGCTGCTCCCGCTGCTTGCCCTGATCGGCCAGTGCGCCAACACGCGCCAGGGCATCGTCAACCTGCGAGCGCAGATCCGACAGTTGCGGCTTGACGCTGTCGAGAATATCGGCCTTCACTTCAGAGTGAAGATTGTAGACGCGCGTATCCAGACGCGACATGTCCTGCCGGCTCTGATACCACCAGAGACCGGCAAAGACCGCCGCGGCCAGGGCGATCACCAGCGCGATGACGGCGATGATGACGGCGGCACCCCCCTTGCGGGAGGTGGATCCGTCGTTGCCCCCACCATTGTCTCTTGCGTTGTCGCCCTTGTCCTTTGCACCGCCGCCTTTTGCACCGCCGCCGTTGCCGGTTCGTGACGTGCGGGCGGCTGTCGCATCACCAGTTGCTGCCGCATCCTGCGACGCACCGCCGCTGTGCGGTCGTGATGTGCTCGTCTGCGCTGCCGATTGATCGTCCCGTTTGCCGGTGCGATGGCCCTTGTCGGCAGATGCCTTGCCCCCCTTGCCAGTGGCCGGTGCCGATTCGTGCGCCGTCTGCTGCGGCTGTTCCGGGTTGTCCGCGGACGACTTGTCGGCGGCATCGTGGTCGGTTTTTCTGTCGCTCATGTGCTTGACGCATCCCCACTCGGAAATTGTGATCCGCGCCACTCGGCAAGCGCCGCCAGTACGGACTCTGCCGTCATGGCGGTCGCAACCTGCGGCGTGTGTTCGAACAGATTGTCAGGCGTGAGTTTTACCACACGCCGGCTGGGAACAACCAATTGCAGGCGCACCCGGCCCGTATGGGCGTGCAGCAGCCGGCACAGATTCTGCAATGCTTCGCCGCTGGTGACGACCGCGGCATCACTGGCGCGCACCAGCGCACGCAGGCGCTGTGGCGCGATTTCTGCCGGCAGGCGCCGATACAGGGCCACCTTGCCGACAATGGCGCCGCGCGCGGTCAGGGTGCGCATCAATTTGTTGCGCCCGCCTTCACCCGACAGCAGAACGATGCGCCGCTCGGCCACGCTGTGCAGTGCTTCCATCTGCAGCAGATCCTCGCTGGTATCCCCCCGTGCCGGACTGTACACGCGCCGGCCCGTGGCCTGCTGCAGCGCGCGCGCGGTGGCCGCGCCCACCGCGCACAGTGTGCCGGCCGGCGCGAACGCCGGCCACAGGCGCTGCGCCCCATGCACGGCATTGGGACTGGTGGCGATGACGATATCCGCTCGCTCGGCCCGCCTGCGGGCCTGCACTGCAGCATCCTCGTCGCGCGGCGGCGCGATGGTGAGCAAGGGCTCGCGCTCGACCTGCACGCCCGCGGCCTCGAAGGCAGCAGCCCAGGCACCGGCCTGGTGTGCCGGGCGTGTCAGCCAGACACGCAGTCCCGCCAGTGATTGTCGGCTCGCATCAAACTCCGCCGCCATGCACAAATACCCGTTTCAGGCCAGTGCCGCAAGAATACGGTCGGCGCCGGCTGCCAGCAGCCTGTCCGCCAGCTCGCTGCCGAGCTGTTCCGCATCCCGGGCAGGGCCGTTTATTTCGTCACGCACCATGCGGCTGCCGTCCGGCGCGCCCACGCAGGCGCGCAGACGCATGGTATCGCCGTCGTGTTCCGCATGGGCGGCGATCGGCAGGTGGCAACTGCCGGCGAGGCGCCGGTTGACGGCGCGTTCGGCATCGATGCGTGTGTGCGTGTGCACATCATCCAGTGCCGCGATGCATTGCTGCGTGTATGCATCATCCGCGCGCACCTCGATGCCCAGCACGCCCTGGCCGATGGCCGGCAGGCATTGCTCGGGCGTCAGCCGATGCCGGATGCGCCCGGTCAGGCGCATGCGCTCCAGCCCGGCACAGGCGAGGATGATGGCGTCGTAATCGCCGGCGTCCAGCTTGGCCAGCCGTGTTTGCACGTTGCCGCGCAGATTGACGATATTGAGATCCGGGCGCAGGGACTTGAGCATGGCTGCGCGCCGCAGGCTGGATGTACCCAGCCGCGCCCCCTGCGGCAGCGCCTCGGGCGTGTCATAGGCGTTGGAGACGAACGCATCCAGCGGACTGCCCGGTGCCAGTACCACCGGCAGGGCGAAACCGGGCGGCAGTTCGGCCGGCACGTCCTTCATCGAATGCACGGCAAGATCTGCCTCGCCGGCCAGCATGGCCGCTTCCAGTTCCTTCAGGAACAAGCCCTTGCCGCCGACGGCCGCCAGCGAACGATCGAGAATGCGGTCGCCCTCGGTATGAATCGGCAGCAGCGTGATGTCGTGATCAGGCAGCGCCGCCTGCAGGCGTGTCTGCACGAATTCGGCCTGCCACAGCGCCAGCTTGCTGCGACGGGTGGCGATACGCAATGAAGGCATGTCCGGCATACAACCCCGAAGATCTGGATGCGCTTGGGAACCTCTGGTTTAAACCAGAGGTTCCCGTATTCTACGGCCTTTGCCCGGCGCATTGGTATAATCGCGCACCATTATCCAGACAGTCGAATCGAATTGCCATGAGCCGCAACGCATCCCACCAGACCTGGGGCGGGCGCTTTGCCGAAGGCCCCGATGCCCGCGTCGCCGCTTTCACCGAGTCGGTATCCTTCGACAGCCGTCTCGCCGCCCACGATATCCGCGGCTCCATCGCCCATGCGCGCATGCTGGCCAACGTCGGCGTGCTGTCGCAGGAAGAATTCGAATCAATACACGATGGTCTGAAGGCCATCGCGCAGCGCATCGAAAACGGCGATTTCCAGTGGGATCCGGCGCTCGAGGATGTGCACATGAACATCGAGGCGCGGCTCACCGAGGACATCGGCACGCTCGGCAAGAAACTGCACACCGGGCGCTCCCGCAATGACCAGATCGCCACCGATGTGCGCCTGTGGCTGCGGGACGCCATCGACCAGCTGCGGGACGAGCTGAAACGGCTGCGCACGGCCCTGATCGACCTGGCCGAGCGCGAGGCGGACACCATCATGCCCGGCTTCACCCACATGCAGGTGGCGCAGCCGGTGACCTTCGGCCACCACATGCTCGCCTGGGCGGCCATGCTCGCGCGCGACGACGACCGTCTGGCCGATGTGCGCCGCCGCACCAATCAACTGCCGCTGGGCGCGGCGGCGCTGGCCGGCACCACGTTCCCGGTCGATCGTGGCGCCGTGGCCGCGGAACTGGGCTTCGACGGCATCATCGACAATTCGCTGGATGCCGTGTCCGACCGCGACTTCGTCATCGAGTTCGTGCACGCTGCCAGCCTCGTCATGACGCATCTGTCGCGCTTTTCCGAGGAACTCGTGCTGTGGATGAGTCCGGCGTTCGCCTTTGCCGAGCTGCCGGACCGCTATTGCACCGGCTCGTCCATCATGCCGCAGAAGAAAAATCCGGACGTCGCCGAAATCGTGCGCGGCAAGAGTGCCCGCGTGCACGGCCACCTGACCGCCCTGCTGACGCTGATGAAGGGGCAGCCGCTGGCCTACAACCGCGACAACCAGGAAGACAAGGAACCGCTGTTCGACACCTTCGACACGGTGCTCAACAGTGTCGCCCTGTATGCCGACATGATGCCCAGCATCACCGTATTCGCCGCCAATTGCCGCGAGGCTGCACGCAAGGGCTTCGCCACGGCCACCGATCTGGCCGACTATCTGGTGCGCAAGGGCGTGGCCTTCCGCGACGCTCACGAAATCGTCGGCAAGAGCGTCCATCACGCCATCGATCAGGGTTGTGATCTGGCCGAACTGCCGCTGCAGACACTGCAGGAGTTCAGCAGCCACATCGAAGACGACGTCTACGAGGTGCTCACGCTCGAAGGCTCCGTCGAGGCGCGCGACCACATCGGCGGCACGGCGCCGGCACAGGTGCGCGCGGCAGCGGCGCGAGCGCGCGCACATCTATAGCGCGCGGCGCCGGCTAAAGCCGCATCAAGCGGTCAGATCAAGCGCGTAGAAGCGCGTGCCCGGCAGACAGGCTTCGCCGTACGGCGGTATTTCGACAAATCCCAACCGGCGATAAAGCGCCTGCGCCCGGTCCATGGCAGGCAGCGTATCCAGACGCAGCTCGACGTGACCGGCGCAGCGCGCGCGGTCGACCACCGCGGTCACGAGACGGCGGCCCAGCCCCGTACCGCGCCATGCGGAACGCACGTACAGGCGCTTCATTTCCGCCACCTGCTGACCCAGTGACCGCAGGGCCACGCAGCCAGCAACAACCGCGCCGGCACGCGCAATAAGCAGCGCGCCCGCGGGCGGCACATAGGGTGACGGCAGCGCTGCCAGTTCGGCACTGAAGCCCTGATACTCCAGATCCGTGCCGATGGCTGCAGCATATTCGACAAACAGCTCATACGCAACCGCGACGAGCTCTGCCGTGTCGGCCTGCTGCAAGGTGTACTTCATAGCAGTCATGGCATGATTTCATGTAGCGCAAGCGGTCGGCCACTCAGGACTTGAACATGTCCCGGCGCCGCCGGTACAGGGCGGAAATGTCCTCGTCACCGTGCCCGGCTTCCATCAACGGTTCGTACTCCTCGCGCGTCTGCGTTGTGAGCGGAATTGCACCGCCGTGATTCTTCGCCATGTGCTCGCAGATGCGCAGATCCTTGTGATGCAGCGCCAGCTTGAAACCCGGGTCGAACGTACCCGATGTCATGGTCTTGCCGCGGTGATTGACGAACCAGTTGCCGGCGGCACCGGCGCCGACCACGTCCACCACGCGGTCCATCGGCAGCCCCAGCGCCTCGCCGAAGCGCAGCCCTTCGCACACCGCCTGGTTGATGCCTGCGCACATGATCTGGTTGACCGCCTTGGTGGCCTGGCCGGAACCCACTGCGCCCATGTGCGTGATGGTATTGCCCATGGCCTGCAGCACCGGCATGGCGCGCTCGAAATCGGCCGCATCGCCGCCGACCATCAGCGACAGCGTGCCCTGCTTCGCGCCCTCGGTGCCGCCCGACACCGGCGCATCCATGAATTTCGCGCCGTTGCGCCCGAGTCGCCGTGCTGCCTCGACGGCCGTGTCGCTGGCCACGGTCGAGCAGTCGATGACCAGATGGTCCCCGGTCAGCCCACCGGCAACCGCATCCACCATCGCCAGCAGATCGTCATCGGCGCTGACGCAGGTCACGAGCACATTGCACGTGGCCGCCAGATCCACCGGCCGCGCCGTCGCCGTGACACCGAATTCGTCCGCAAACCGCTCGGCCTTCTCCGCAGTGCGGTTGTACACGCCCGCAAGCAGACCGGCGGCATGCAGATTCGCCGCCATTGAATATCCCATGGCCCCGAGGCCGATGAATCCCGTACGCATCGCTTGCTCCTCATCAGATCAATACCACGGATGATACTTGCCACGCACGGGTTGGAACCAGCCGGCACCGCACGTTACCGCGCCACTGCCGCATCGCGGGCACCGGCACTCACTTACGGGTGCCGGGCGCCATCCGCCTCCTGTCGAGCATCAATGACCAACTCGCGCGCCATGCGAACCAGTTGCTCGCGTTTCGCTGCCGCCGGCAGCGCAGTCCACAACCCGGCGCCGATCAGCGCCACCACGGCCAGTGCCGCGATCACGGCTCCGAGGCGCCCCTTCAGGGAATGGTCGCCGGCGGCCATGAACAATCCGAAGCCCGCCAGCGCGCCAAACAGCAGGCCCATGACGTGGGCGCTGTTGTCCACGCCGCTGTGCATCAGGCCCAGAAAGACATTGAGCCCGCCGAAGACCAGCCCGGCCCGCAGCAGCGGATGCATACCCTCGACCGGTGTCTGGAGCTGGCGCTTGAAACCCGCAACGGCCAGCGCCCCAGCAAGACTCATGATGGCGCCGGATGCGCCAGTACTGACGAAGATCTGCTGCGTCACGCCGCTGAAGGGCAGATCCAGGGTCAGATCGTAATTGAGCGCCGCCGAACCGAATGCGGCGAACACGCCGCCGCCGACGAATACCGACAACCACTTCCAGCGAGCCGCGGCGCCTTCCAGCAGCGTGCCGATGAGCGCCAGCGTGAACAGGTTGGTCAGCAGGTGCTGCACCGAATTGTGCATGACCACGGACAGCGCCAGCCGCCACGGTTCCGACCCTAGTGACAACGGCGGCACATTCGCGCCCAGCCAGGCCAGTTCGCCGGCGCCGTATTCTCCCCCGTGCTGCAGCTTCCAGCCCTGCCACAGATAACCGAACACCAGCACCAGACAGGCGCCCAGCGTCAGCCAGGGCATGCGCAGTTCAAAAGGAAATCGACTGTTTCGGGTTGTTACCGAGCTGTTCACAGGGCCGGTCCGTATCCGTCGTGTGCAATGCGTGCGCCAGTGACCGGCGGCGGCAGCCGGGAAACATCCCTGTCTTTCACTGTCGCCGCTACATCTGCGGGTTTGTTGTTCTCGGGCGGCATCGGGAGGGGATTCTATACAAATCGACTGGGGGACTCCATTCGGAATCCTGTAGTACCCTGCCGGCGACTCATTCAGGATCGCGCAGGCCGAAGCGCGGCAGGGGCGCAACTGAATGCGATTTTCGGCCACAGGGAAAACATGACATTTCTGCTCACACGCGACGGCGATCCGGCGCGCCGCAGGCGCTCATGGCCAGTCATGGCATGCCTTTTGCTGGCCTTGCCATTCCCGGGCAACACGACCGCAATGGACAACGAGCACACGCCGGCGCAGCAGGATGTGGCCCCGGAAACCACTATCGGGGAGGGATCCCAAAGCCGGCGCCCGGTGATACGCGACCCGGTCACGGGAGTGGCCTGGGCGGACAAGCCATACCATGTCACCGTGTACGGACATGACGGCACCGGAACTGTGCTGGACCTCGCCGGCACGACGGATGATCAGGGCAGAACGGCCCATCTGCGGGTGCCGGAACAGACCGGCCGGCAGGACATCATGGCCGTTCCCGTCATCGGTGAAGGAGACTACGCCATACGGGCGCGCATGACGCGGCCATCCGGTCAGCCGGCTGCGCATCATGGTTACGTGCTGGTTCTGGCCAATGGCGCGGTCTTCATGGGGAAAGCGGACGAAACCGGCCATGTGGCAATGGTTCACACGGTCGAACCCACCGAGGTTGTCCTGCGCATGCAGTACTTCCCCGACAGCGACGCATGGCAGGCACAGGCCGAAGCGCTGAATGACACGGTGCGTACGCACGACTACGCGAAACGCCTGGCCATCTACAGGCAGCAATTCGCAGCGGCTCCGTGGGAGAACCACGAGGACGCCGGCCTGCTCGACGCCGAAGCACTCGCCGGCCCTCTGCTGACAACGGCGGCACACACCACTTCGGAAGACTTCGAGTCCGCGGCACGGCGTTATGTATCGATCCGCGCACTTGCCCGGGCAAGGAAGAATATTCAGGCCGATCCGGACATCGATGCCGCGGCAAGCGAAAACCCGGAGGATTACATCGGATCCGCGGCACGTTTATCCGCACATCTGGACCTGCTGGCGCGGATGGCGGATCTGTCCGGTCCGGCCATTCCCCCCGCCTTCATCACGGAGCTGGGTGAAGAAACGGTGGCATTGCTGGATGATCTCGAACCAGTGGATTTGAGACGCACGGACCATCGCATCATGACTGCCAGCCAGCAGCTGATGCATGACGGCCATGAGCAGACAGCCGCCGAAGTATTCCGGGCATCGGGCTATCTCCAGCGCCGCGGAAGTTCCATCGACGGGGATGATCTGGCCTTCGCCGCGCTCGTGGCGGACATACTGGGCGACGACGACCGCAGCCGCCAGCTGATGTCCTATGCCAATGTGGCCTCCCGGCTGTCGTACGAACTCGGTGAGGCCGATGCGGAAGACCCCATCGCGGGCTACCGGCACCGGCTGCCGAAACCGGCAGTGGGCATGATGCTTGTCAGCGCGCACGATCTGGAGCGGGCGCGTGCCGTCTGTGTCCTAGATGATCGCACCGCGCCCGTTGCGGGACTCTACGTGGTCGGCGGCCCCGGCAACCGGGATGGACTCGACCTGTTCCCGGCCATGCAGGGACTCGACAAGCTGCTGTCGCAGGGCAGGCTCCAGCCCGGTGACTACGAAGTGAAAACGGCCGGTTGCGACGCCGCGGGCGATGCAGCCACGCGCACCGTATCCCTGGACCGGGACACACTGGATCGCATACGCAGCCTGAAACTGTTTCATGGCTTCGCGCTGTATTCCCCCGAGGCCATGAAGAAATTGGCGCATGGGAACTCCGGCACGAAAACGGACGCGGCCGGCTACCGGAGCCGGGCCGCATATCCCACGGCGATCCAGATCATGGCTTTTCTGCAGAACGCAGCTGCGGCGCCGGGCATCCAGGCGATCAACAAGCTGCATCTGCCGGAGGAAATCGACTGGAGCGAAATGCGCCTGTTCTGACGCTATCCGGCCACCGGCCGATGGCGATGTCTGATGCCGGCGCGGGAGACGCACTCAACACAAACCGACCTCAACCGGCCATTCTATGCGGAGCAACCGCGCCCGCGTGCCGGCAGTGTCGTCCGGCATGACTCGCCGTGCCGAATCAATACCAGCGGCACGGATCAGAGGCAGCCGGTATGTCTACGGGACGCTCTGTGCAGCGCCCCGGTAACGCCGCTCCTCGTCATCACCGGCAGCGTCGTCCTCTGACGTCTCGTCCGAATTGCCGCCGCCCAGAGTCTCGCCGATCACCTGCGACTTGTATGTTTCGAGCGGGTGGGCGTCCACGGCCGAGATCTGGTCATGCTGTTCGCTGCCGAAGCCGGCCAGAACATCCACCTTGTCGGCCGGGAACAGGCGCATGGTCTCGCTGAACGGCCCGATCATGGACTCGAAGTTGTCGATCAGGTACGCCATCATGGCATCCTCGCCTCCGGCCTCGAGGATCTCCACGGTCTTGCCCATCTGCTCGATCTCGGCCTCGTGCTCACCGCGGTATTCGGTGGCTTCGCGTTCGGCCTCCAGGATGTACTGCTCGCGCGTCGCACGGGCCGGGGTGAGAATATCGGCCCGGTACTTGGCCTTGAGATATTCGATCTGGCTCTGTTCGGCCTCGATGCCGGCCTTGACACCGGCCAGATCGGCCTCGCCGGAGCGGGTTTCCTTTTCCATGCCGACGGCGCCGCGCTGGTTTTCGTCAGCGATTTTCACACCGGCTTCGTTTTCCAGCGATTCGGCCTGGTTGTCCTTGCGGCGAACCTCGACTTCACCCCGGCGCTGGTGGCGCTCCTCGGCGGCATCCGCCTTGGCGGCGGCTTCCGTGGAACGAGCCTGGGATTGTGCGTAGGCCGACTCGATGCGGTTGAGCAAGCCGATGTAAAGGTCGCCATCTTCCATGCCTTCCAGTCTGTGATCGTTGACATCGGCGATGTTCATGGTGGTGATCTCCAGGCCGATGGCTTCGAGATCGGATTTGCAGACGCGGATCATGTTGCGCACCAGCTCGTCCTTGTCCCGCATGACCTGTTCCGGCGTCATGGTGGCGACCGAGTCGCGCAGATGACCCTCGATGATGGAAGCGGCGACATGCTCCAGGTCATCCCAGTTCTCGTTCAGGGACAGAATGCGCTGAATCGCGTTCTGCAGCACATCACCCGAGGAAGAGATGGCGAAGGACACCGTCGACACCACATCCAGTGGAATCATGCCGCGGGCTATGGCGGAGCGCACTTCGACCGTGGCCGTCCGCGGCCGCAGATCCAGATCGAAGCGCCTGTTGATGATCGGCCAGACCACCGCCCTGCCACCCTGGTAGGTGCGGTAGCCCTTGCGGCTCTTGCCGGCGATCACCGCCACCTGATTGGCGCCGACAACCTTGAAGTTGCGTACGAACTGGACCACCAGCGTGATGATGATCAGGGCAACCAGCAGAAAGAAAGCCAGGGACAGAACAATCATTACGCGTCTCCTCCGTCGGTGGACTCGCGGTTTTCGCCGGCAGTCGGGGCCACGAAATCTCGAACGCCGAAACCGAACACGCGTTCGAATTGATCGACGAAATCGGCAAAGCCGGACGGCCCGCGATTGACGGCGGCATTGATGCCGTTTTCGTCGCCATCGCCCAGCAGGGTCAGGTTGTCGAGGCGCACCTCTCCGGCAGCCGCCTGATAGGCCTTGAACAGGCGCGGCAACTGCCCCTGCACGAACATCGGAATGCGTCCGCGGCTGCCGGCCCGGGCCAGCATGTCCGCCTGCTTGCCGAGCATCTCATTGCGCACTTCGCGGCGAATGCGCACGGCCTGATTCCGGCCCTCGGCGATGACCTCAGCGGCCTGTTTGTCGAACTCCGGCTTGATCGTCACCTGTGTCTGGTTGCGCAGCCCCTGCAGTTCCTCCTCGGACCTTTCCACCGCGACCTGGGCATCGGACTTGGCGCGGGCGATGTTGGCGTCCGCCTCCTTGCTCGCGCGGCTGATGCGGGACTGGGTATCCTCCCGGACCTTGCCGAGGCGCTCATCGGCCTGGACGATCTGCTCGTCGGCCGTGCTTTCGGCGATGGATTCCCGCTTCTGGCCATCCGATTCCGCAGTTTCGGCCTCGGAGGCCAGCCGTGCCTCCTCGATTTCCACTTCCTTGCGCTTCTGGGCCACGGCCTTCGTCGCCAGCGAGCTGATGTAGTCGGAACTGTCCCAGATACGCTGGAACGATACGGAAAAGACACGAAAACCGAAGCTGGCCAGATCCTCGTTGGCATCATCCAGCATGGCCTGACGAAAACGGGCGCGTTCGCCCTGATCATCGTCCGCAGCCGACAAATCCGTGTCCGCGAATTCATCGCTGACGGCCTCCTCGGCGCCGATATCGCGGGCGCTTTCGCGCATGCCCATGGCCTGCAGCGGCGTGGCCCGGTTCATGGCGCCCCGGAAATTGCCCACCATGGTCTGGTGAATCTGTTCGTGGATCTCGTCGCGCGTCTTGCCGAGCATGCGCTCGACCGCCGTGAACAGATGCGCATCATCATCGGTGTCAACGCCGACACAGGCCGTGGCCTCCGCACCGACTGTAATGCCGTTGGCCGAGTTGACCTCGTCCACCTGGACACTGATGGGCAGCACGCTCAGATCCAGAAACTCCGCCCGGTGCAGGAAGGGAATGACGATGGCGACGCCGCCGCGCACCACCCGGAAACCGTATTCCCTGCCCGCCATGCGGGTCTTGGCACCCTGCACCACCATGACATGGTTCGGCGGGCAGACCTGGATGACGTTGCGCAGCAACGAAATCAGCAGCAGAAAGACAACCGCCGCAACCAACCCGGCCATGGCGGCGCCCATCGTCCCCAGGGTGGCCTCACCCAGGCCGGGAACGACGTTCATTATCCAGTCACCAACGCCACTCACGAAGTTGCCGATGGTACTCATGAAATCCCCGGAGGATGCCATTATTCCGTCTCCTTTTCGTCAACCGGCGCGACAACCAGGTCATTGCCCCGCCTGCCCGTGATCCGGACGCTTTCGCCCTTGGCCACAATCTTTTCCGCACGTGTCACTGCATACCGGTCCGCCGTCATCTGCCCCAGGGCGATGCGAACGCGCCCGGTTTCCCCTGGGTGAATGGCAATGGTGACCTCGCCGTGCTTGCCGAGCAGCTCGTCGTCACGCACCAGCGAGTCGAATTCGCGCCGCTGGAAGCGCAATACCGCCCAGGCGCAGCACATGACGACGAGTCCGGCGGGCACGGCCCAGACCAGACTGGCGGCAACCGATTCGCCGTACAGAATGGCTATCAGGCCCATGGGGCCGAAACCGGCGGCGAAATAGGTCAGCATCCGCATGAGGAACAACGCCCGGAAGACGCCGCGGCCGCTGCGCGCCGTGCGTGCATACTGGCCGCCGCCCGTGGTGGTGCCGTCCGCGCCTTCTCCGGCCGTGCCATCCGATGTCAGGCCGTCGATGCGCACCGCGTGGCCGTGGTCACCCGTTCCGGCATCATCACCGCCGCCATCACCGGTGTCACCGGCGGCGTCATCGCCGCCGTCGCCACCATCATCATCGCCGAGCAATCCCATGCTCTCCGCCACGATGATGGCAAGGGCGAAAACCGTCAGTGCAATATAGATGCCCAGCATGGTCCCGGTCATGCGGCCCCCGCGATTGTCATTCTCATCTGCCTGTTTTCGGGCCTCGAAGCACTGATCTCGATCTCCGGAAATGCTGCGCCGTATCCGCCGCTGATCCCGGGCGGATGGCTCTCCAATGAAAGCCGGTGAGTGTAATATCCATTCATGGCGGACGTAAATCACAAGCCGCCCGCAGCCACTTTCACCGTCGCCGCTCAGTGCGCTCGTACTGCGGCAAATGCCGGACCAGCGACTTCCGCCACGCATGGCAGGTGAATGCTGTCGACAGGAAAATCCGCGATACCATCCGATGCCCGCGACGTTGAGTGCATGAGTGTTTTCCACTATGATCCGCGGCGTCCGTGGTGTTGGACACTGGCCATCAATGCCGGACTTTGCGGATGGACACACCATCCTTCCTGCAAGCGATCCGCGAGCAGCAAAACAATAACCCGCCTGCTCAGCAACCGGCATCCTTGCAATACGGAACCCGGTCAGGGTTCTGATCGCCAGTCGCCGCCACGCGCGCGGCGAAGAGCCGACGCGCTTTTCGGCAAAATCATTTAAAAACAATCATCTCAATCGGATAAGCAATGGAATTCATTAAGATTCTGCTGCTCCTGGTCGTGCTTGTGTCCTCCATCGCCAGCATGACCAAGTATTACAGTAGGAAGACCGACTCTCGCCGCGCACTCCGACGTCTGCTCGAAAACAACGAACCGGCTCGCCGGCTGACCTCGCAGGAGCACACGGCTATAAGCGAGGCCTTCAAGAAAGCCAGGCCGGCCGATGAGGACGTCTATCGTCTGACGGGGAGAATATCCCGTCATGGCGTGTCCACGAGTGGCGATACGAACTGGTGCCTGCTGGTCGGCGGAGTGGAGATTCGCCCCTTTCCCCACTGGGCCCTCCTGCAGCAGGAAATCAACGAGGTGGAGATCGTCAAGCCCCGCCGCGGCAAGGTCGGCATTCCGGTCGCATTCAATGGCGTCACGCTGGCCGATGCACATGCCGACAATCTGCCGGAAGAGCTGCAGGCGCATGTCAGTCTCGGATCTCCGGCCGGGGATTCGGAGGAAGCCGAGGATGCGGACACGGAACCAACGGCGGAATTCCGGGGCAGCCGCCCGGAAACACGCGAAGAAGGCGTACTGCGCCGGATCCACTCGTCCAACAATGCCGGCCGGGCCCTGTTCTTCTGTATCGGCCTCGCCGGTCTGCTGATCACGTCACGCTGGCAACAACCGCTGCAACTGCTGGCCATCCCGAGCGCCCTGCTCGCACTGTGGAATGGCTGGCGTCTGCTGCGTTACTGGAAAATGCCGTCACCGCCCCGCAAGCAGGCCGAAATCCGCAGCTTCCGGGGGCCATTGAGTGCCGCCATCAAGCAGATCGGATCCGACCAGGACCCGACACTGACGACGGCGATCTACATGGGCGATACCGAGCTGACCTATCCGGTGCACTGGTGGCATCACATCAAGGCCGATCCCAGCGGCAACCATGAACTCGATGTGGACGACGACGGCAACGTGGTCCGCCATGACCGGCTGGATCTGTATGAAGAGAGGCGGCACCACCCCGCACCGCCCTGGGGCAAGCACGTCATCCTGCTTGCCGGCGGCCTCATCATCCTGTTTCTGGCCCATTCGGCTCTGGGTACATACGGCTCCGTCACGAATACACTGCACCTGATTTCCAGCCGCTTTCAGTCCCGGCCCGAGCGGATCGAGGCCGACGACCCGGAGGCATTTCACGCTGCCGCTCCCGGTAGTGGCGACTGGATCGATATCACGGGCCATGCCCAGTGTCTCGCCGAACCCGGGGAATTGCCCGCCGATGCCATAGAGGAAGTAATGAATGAGCGTTCTCTGAACTGTACCCTGCTGGGCTGGACGGAGAATCGTGCCGAGGAGCCCATGGTGGATCTGAGCGGCATGAACGGCCTCATGGCACTGGCGGAACGGGTCCGGCCGGTCAGAGGCAGTTCCGGATTCGGCAACCGCCGCGCAAACTACCGCGATGCGATCAAACAGGCCGTGGGCTACCTGATCCTCGAGCCCAACGAGCGCGTTCTGGAACTCGAGGCGTTCTGCGACACGACAGATACGGACTGTACCGATGCCAAGAGCCGCCTGGCACAGGCAACTTCCTCCCGCTATCAGTCGAACTGGGACGAAGCACTGGCCAACGCCCGGGAAGGAGACCTCGAGCACGATATAAGCCTGGAGCGGGCGGAGGCAGCCGGACTGCATACCGCGCTCGTCAATGTCCTGCGGGAGCGGATGTTCCACCTCATGACCTCGGCCCTGGAGGAAACCCTGCGGGCGCACCCGGCCCCAGTACTGCTTCATGCCATCGGGGATGCATTCAGTCTCCCGCCCGACAGCAATGCCGGTGACAGCAGCCAATTCAGCAGCGACCGCCTGCTGTTTCAACCATTCCGCATCACCGGCGAAGTGATTCGGACGAACGACAACGGCAACGGACAGAGTACATACCTGGTCCGGCGCGCCGAGCGTCCCGCCAATGCCCTGTTCCTGCTGGCACCGCTGATCGCGGGCCTGATCGCCTGTCTGCTGCTGCTCGTCAGCATCCCGGGGCTGTACAGTACACTGCGCCGGCGCAAATCTCGTCTTGCAGCCTTGAACCGGCAGGTCCGCGAGAAACTGGCTTACTGAAATCACACTGCCGGGACCGCCGACGCAGACATAACATTGCCGCGGCGAGCGCGGCGGCCGTCTTCCGATCATGCATACCCATTCAGCCGTATCGGCAATCATCCGGGCGGCACGGAACAACTCACTGCATATGAAAAAACAAACCCTCCTGCTCTTCGCCTTCATCATCCCACTGGCAATCACCGCCTGCAGCAACGACGAGGAATTCGAGCAGCCGGAATTCGAGCTGTCTGCCGAAGCCGAGGATCTGACCGGCGGTTATCTGTCCGGCTGGATTGCCGATGCCCCGTTCGACGAGCTGTTCGATCCCTATGCGGATGCCGACAGTGATCAGCTCGTGTTCGACAATACCAGCGCACTGTTCCCCTATATCGGTCAATTCATCGGCAACGACGGCGCCGATACCGAGTACTCGAGCGACGAACCGAGCCCCGTGTACCAGGACACCGCCGATTACTACAACGACCCGGACTGGGGGCCGGTGGCGGTGTACGCCGCCTTCCTGTACGAAACCGACCCGGTCTGGCTCGAAGACTTCCACACGATCAACACGGTGGCCAATCGGATGGCCCACGGCAGCACGCTGTCCGGGAGGGGCCGCCCCAAGTATCTGCGGCTGCATCAGACCGGCATCAAAGGCACCAAAGAACGTTACAGAACCGCCGTCTATCGAGGCTACAACCCGCTTTCGGGATCCTTCCTGCTGGCATTCCACCAGCAGGGTCAGGTGGTCTTCGAAACTGCATTCCGCTGTCCCGCCCGCGTTCTGACAGCGTGCCTGGACAAGCTCAACGACATCGCTGAACAGATGGGCCTGGACGTGCCGGAATGGCAGCAGGCCGAAGCCGAGGATCTCGAAAAAACGGACGCAGAGGACACGTTCTGGGACGCGCAGTTCGAGACGCTTCGGGAGGGCGACGACGATACGGCCGCGATTGCAGCACGCACGGTCGACTCGGATTATGCACTGCAAATGGAGGACGAGGACCATTTCCGCCTGTCCCGGGAAGTCGACAGCGGGAAAGCCATGCTCGAATTCCGGGTGAAAGACACGAATCAGTCTCGCGAAGCGTTTGTCGAGAATGCGCAAGGGCTCGAATACTGGCGCTATCCGAACAACATCTTCCTGACTGCGGCTGACGCCGCTGATGACGGCGTCATGACCGGCCGGGCCCGTGTCCACGTCGGTCGGGAGTCGGGCCGGGTACTCGAAATCGTCTACCGCTATCCGGGGGACGATGAACAGGCCGGCGACGAACTCCGTGCCCTGATCACTTCATTGCAGATCGACAAGAGCTGACAAGCGGCGGGCGGCCATTTCCGGGCGCACTGCTCACGCCAGTTCACAGAGCCGGTCCGTCAGCTCCAGCAGACGCTGCCGCTGCGCCGGGTGCCGCGCCTGGGAACGGGGGCGTGCGGGCTGCAGGACGTCGTAGTATGTGCCGGTTATGCCGGCGCATTCCGGCGACACGGCGAGCCGCTCGACCGCTTGTGCTCCCGTCGCCACCGCGTTGCGGACACTGCCGGCGAAGGCCTGGTGCACCATGTTCGTGTCCATGAGCGTGGCCGGGTGCACGGCGTTGATGGCAATGCCCGCCTCCCGCAGTGACTCGGCCCACTCGAGTGTCCACATGATCATGGCCAGCTTGCTCTGCGCATAGGCCCGGTAGCCGTCGAAGCCGCCCCGCTCCAGCATGACGTCGTCGAAATCGATCGGTGCCTGGCCCACGGAGGCGACATTGACGATGCGTGCGGCTTCGGCCCGTTGCAGCAGCGGCAGCAACTCCCGCGTCAACAGGAAGGCGGCGAGATAATTGACGGCGAGGGTCAGCTCGTGGCCGTCCCGGCTTTCCCGGCGCGCCGCATCCGGACCGAAGGCGATGCCGGCGTTGTTGACGAGCACGTCGATGTGCGCGTGTTCGCCGCGCACGCGCCGCGCCATGCGCCGCACTTCCGCCAGCGACGCCAGATCGGCGTTGTAGTAGGCATGCCGGTCGCTGCCGGTGGCCGCCTGCAGTTCCCGCAGGACCGCCGCGCCCTTGTCGGGGTTGCGCCCGTGCAGCAACAGCGTGGCGCCGCGGGCGGCCAGATCATGCGCGACTTGCAGGCCGAGACCGTCGGTGGCGCCGGTGACGAGGATGACGGCATCGAGAGCCGTGTCGTTGCGTGCCATGGCGCCGGATCAGACCGAGAAGGTCAGGCCGCCGTCGACGCGCAGATTCTGCCCGGTGATGTAACCGCCATCCTCTGATGCCAGAAAGGCGATGGTATCGGCGATTTCCTGCTCGCGGCCGTAACGGCCCATGGGAATGCGCGCACGGCGCTCCTCCTTTTCCGGCAGGCTGTCGATGAAACCCGGCAGGACATTGTTCATGCGGATGTTGTCGGGCGCATACTTGTCGGCGAACAGTTTGGTGAACCCGGCCAGTCCGGCACGGAACACGCCCGAGGTCGGAAACAGCGGATCCGGTTCGAACACTGCGAAGGTGGAGATATTGATGATGGCGCCGCCCTGCTGCTGCTGCATGATCGGCGTGACCATGCGGGTCGGGCGGATGACGTTGAGCAGATAGACGTCGAGGGCGTCGTGCCACTGGTCGTCGGTGATGTCCAGCACCTCGCCCTTGGCGCCGTGGCCGGCGCTGTTGACGAGCACGTCGACCCGGCCCCAGCGTTCGACGGTAAGATCCACCAGCTGCTGCAGATCGGCCACCGACTTGTTGGATCCGGTCACGCCGATGCCGCCCAGCTCTCCGGCTAGCGCCTCGCCCTTGCCGGACGACGACAGAATCGCCACCTGATAGCCGTCGGCCGCCAGCTTGCGTGCGGCGGCCGCGCCCATGCCACTGCCGGCCGCCGTGATGATTGCGGTTTTCGTGTCTGCCATGACTGTTCTCCTGCTGCTGAAATGCGGGACACGAGCATAACCGATACACGCTTCACGGTCTGGGAGGGAAACGCCCCGCTTCAAGCGTCACTGTCTCCGGGTTGACAGGCAAACGGCAACAGTCGGAGTATTGTGTCCCTTCGAATTCATGTGCAAGCGCCGCGCGGGCTCCCTGCGCGTGCCGCATTCCAGACAGGACAGAATGATGCTGCAACTTTTCAGATCCCCCGCCCGCATCCTGCTCACCGCCGTGCTGATGCTGTTGATGGCAACCGGCCAGAGTGCCGTGGCCAAGGACCAGGTCACGGTCGCCGCGCTGCGCTTCGTGTCTTCCGGACCACTGTTCATCGCCAAGGAGCAGGGCTACTTCGCCGACGAAGGCATCGATGCCGAATTCAGCTTCTTCAACGCCGCCCAGCCGGTCGCCGTGGCCATTGCTTCGGGCGATGCCGACTTCGGCGTCACCGCCTTCACCGCCGGCTTCTTCAACATCGCCGGCAAGGGGGCATTGCAGGTCGTGGGCGCGCAGCTGCACGAGGTCGAAGGCTTCGAAGGCTCCGCCATTCTGGCGTCCAACGAGGCCTGGGACGCCGGCCTGCAGTCGGTCGAGGACCTGCCGGGCCATTCCTTCGCCCTGACGCAGACCGGCTCCTCGTTCCACTACATGATCGGCCAGATCGCCGCGGACGCCGGTTTCGACCTCGATGACATGAATCTGCAGCCGCTACAGAGCGTCGGCAACATGATCGGCGCCCTGCGCTCGAACCAGGTTGACAGTCTGGTGATCGTGCCGCACATCGCCAAGCCGCTGGTCGAAGCCGGCGACGCCCACCTGCTGGGCTGGGTGTCGGATTACGCGCCCTATCAGGTCGGCGGCCTATTCACGTCGACCGACAACGTTGCCAACCGCGCCGACGTGGTGCAACGCTTCGTCAATGCCTACCAGCGCGGCGTGGCGGATTATCGCGCCGCCTTCATGGACAATGACGAAGCCATGCAGGATGACGTCGTCGCCATGCTGCACAAGTATGTCTACAGTGATCAGCCGGAGGACGAGGCCTATCCGAAGATCCGCAACGGTGCCATGTTCATCACCGAGGGCGCGGCCCTGAACGCGGACGACGTGCGCGCCCAGGTGCGCTGGTATCAGGAGCGTGATCTGGTGGACGCAGCCGCCGATCCGGACGACTTCATCAATACCGACTTCGTCGACACCATCACCGCACCCGACTACTGATGTCGCTGCCTCGGCCCGCGGCGCGCCCGGCGTCGCGGGCCGGGGCATGCCGATACTGCCGTTTCTGCCGTTAATCCCTCGATGCAACTCGAACTCGACGCCATCAGCCATCGCTTCGGCGAGCTGGCCGTGCTCGATGACATCAGCCTGACCGTGCAATCCGGCGAGGTGGTCGCCCTGATCGGCCCTTCCGGCTGCGGCAAATCCACCCTGCTGTCGATTCTCGGCGGGCTGCTGCAGCCCGGAAGCGGCACGGTGTACCAGGTGGGCCGGCCGCCGCAGGGCTGCCTCAATCCGCTCACCTATGTGTTCCAGCACTTCGCCCTGCTGCCGTGGCGCACGGTCGAAGGTAACCTGCGCCTGATCCTGGCCGATCACGGCCTGCCGCGTGACGCACAGGAGCAGCGCATCGACGCGGTGCTGGGCCAGACCGGCCTGCGCGACTTCCGCCGCGCCTTTCCCAAACAGCTGTCCGGCGGCATGCGCCAGCGCGTCGGTATCGCCCGGGCGCTGGCCGTGAAACCGGCGGTACTGCTGCTGGACGAGCCGCTGTCGGCGCTGGACGCACAGACCCGCACCATCCTCATGGACGAGTTCGCCGCGCTGTTCGCGCAAGCCGGCATGACGGCGGTCTACGTCACGCACAACCTGAGCGAGGCGGTGCGGCTGGCACACCGGGTGGTGGCACTGTCGCGGCGTCCCGGACGCATCAAGAAGGTGGTCGACATCCCGCTGCCGCTGGAGCAGCGCCACGAGGGCATGGCGGAACTGGCCGATTACGAGGACCAGCTCTGGCAGCAGATCCGGGACGAAGCCGTGGCGGCGGATCAGGAGCTGGCCGATGGCGGCTGATCGGCAACCGGTACGCTACCGGGCCGGCGTCTTCCAGCCGCGCCTGGTGAAGTGGATCGCGGCGCTCAGCTTCGTGCTGGTCATCGCCGCGCTGGAACTGCTGGCACATATTGGCCTAATGCCGGCGCTGACGTTTCCCGCGCCCAGCGCCATCGGCTCGGCGCTGACTGATCTGGTCAACACCGGCCAGCTGTGGCCGCATCTGAATGCATCACTGGCGCGGCTGGGCATCGGCTGGGGCATCGGCGTCAGTACCGGCGTGTTGCTCGGTGTCGTCATCGGCACGAGCACACTGGCGCGCTCGCTGGGGCTGCCGTGGGTGGCGGCCATCTCCACCATTCCGAAGATCGCCCTGTTGCCGCTGTTCATCATCTGGTTCGGCATCGGCGAAGGCTCCAAGTACGCCACCATTGCCTTCGGCACCTTTTTTCCGACGGTGATCAACACCTTCGACGGCATCAGCAACGTCGACCGCAACCTCATCCGCATGGGCCAGGCGTTCGATCTCAAGCGCCGCACCATCGTCACGCACATCATTCTGCCGGCAACGTTGCCGTCAATCCTGTCGGCATTCCGCATTTCCGCCTCCATCGGCATCATCCTGCTGGTGGCGGCCGAAATGGTGGCGGCGCAGAACGGCATCGGCGCCTACATCATCCAGCAGCAGAGCCTGTTCCAGCTCGATCGGCTCATGGCCGGCGTGGTACTGTTGATGGCCCTCGGGCTGATCGTCTACGGCATCATCGGCCTGCTGGAGCGCTGGCTGCTGCGCTGGCGCTGACATCCATGACCTGTCGATGCAGATTGTCCGGCGCCGGAAACGGCCGGCCGGCGTAACAGGGAATCGTCATGCACCAGTTATCGGACTCCATTCGTGATCCCCGCACGGCGCAGGCGCTGTGCCGCGAGCTGTTTGCGCGGCAGGTGGCCGCCAGCGCGTTGCCGAGCTACGCAGACATCAATTTTCGCGTTCACGAGGTAGCCACGGGCGGGCAGTTCGTGCTCAAGCTGGCCAACCCGGCCATCGAGCGCGCCGACCTCGAGCTGGAAAATGCCGCCATGCGACACCTCGCAGCGGCGGAGCGGATGCTCGCCACGCCCGCGCCGATTGCCGCCGCGAACGGCGACGACATCATCCCGGTACGCGATCCGGACGGCACCATCTGGCACGCGCGCCTGGTCACCTGGGTCGAGGGCCGTCTGTGGTCGGCGCTGGCACCGGCCACGGACGAGCGCCTGCACGCACTGGGCCGTGCGCTGGGCGAGCTGGGCGCGGCGCTCGCTGAACTGGAACACCCGCACATGCACCGCCATGTCGACTGGGACCTGCGCCACGCGCCGGCGGCCCGCGAGCATCTGCCCCTGATCGAGAACGACGCGCTGCGCGCCACGCTGCAGGAGATTCTGGATCACTTCGACAGTCTGATCCCGGCGCAGCTCGATGCCCTGCCGCGGGCGCTCATCCACAACGACGCCAACGATAACAACCTGCTGCTAGACAGCGAGTGCGACGACCTGCCCGTCGGTCTGGTGGACTTCGGCGACATGGCATACACCTGGCGCATCGCCGATCTCGCCGTGGCCGCTGCTTACGTATGCGCTGGCCGTGCGGACCCGATGCTCGGCATTTGCGCAATGGTGGCCGGCTACCACGAAGTCAATCCGCTGCAGGCGGACGAACTCGCCGTGCTGCGCGACCTGATCCTGGCGCGGCTCGCCCAGAGCCTGTGCCACAGCGCCGCGGCCAAGCGGCGCGAACCGGACAACGCCTACATCCCGATCTCCGAACAGAGCGTGCAGCAGCTGCTGCACACCCTGCAGGCGGAAACCGCTGCCTTCACGCATTACCGGCTGCGTGCCGCCTGCGGCATGGAAGGCGTGCCGCAAGGTGACGACGTGCGCCGCTGGCTGCGTGCGCACCAGCCGGACATGGCCGGTGTGCTGGACGCCGACCTGCGCACCTGCCGCAAGCTCGTCTACGACTTTTCCGCCACGGCCGCCGAGCCGCCGGCGCTGGAGGGCGACACGGACACCGAGACGGCGAAGATGTTCGCCGCCATGGCAGAGACCGGCGCCGCCGTGGCCGTCGGCCGCTACCGTGAGGACCGCCGCTGCTACCAGGGCGACCAGTTCGCCGCGCAGCAGCAGATCGAAGCGCGCACTGTGCACATGGGCATCGACCTGTTCGTGCCCGCAGGTGAGCCGATCTACGCGCCTGTTGACGGCATCGTGCACGATTTTGCCGACAACGCCCTGCCCTACGATTATGGCCCGACCATCATCCTGCGCCACGAGCCGGAACCCGGCATCCGCTTCTTCACGCTGTACGGCCATCTGGCGCGGGAATCGCTGCAGGGTCTGGCCACCGGCACCGCGGTGCGCGCCGGCGAGCGCCTCGGCTGGATCGGCACCGCCGCCGTCAACGGCGGCTGGATTCCGCATCTGCACTTCCAGATCATGCTCGACATGTTCGACCTGCAGGGCGACTTCCCGGCCGTCTGCCGACTGTCGCAGACCGAGGTATGGGAGAGCATCTGCCCCGACCCGAATCTGATTCTCGGCATGCCGGAATCGGTCAAGGCGCGCGTACCGTGGTCGCCGCGCGCCATTCGCAACAAGCGTCGCCGGCGACTGTCGGCGGCACTCAGCAGCGCCTACGAGCGGCCGCTGAAGATCACCGGAGGGCGCGGCACGCGCCTATTCGATCACACCGGCCGCGCCTATCTCGACATGGTCAACAACGTCTGCCATGTCGGCCACTGCCACCCGCGCGTGGTGGCCGCGGCGCAGCAGCAGATGGCGCAACTGAACACCAACAGCCGCTATCTGCACGACCACCTCGTCGACTACGCCGAACGGCTGACGGATCTGCTGCCGCCGCAACTGTCGGTGGTGTTTTTCGTCAACTCCGGCAGCGAGGCCAACGACCTGGCGCTGCGCCTGGCGCGCACCCACACCGACCGCCGCGACATCGGCGTCATCGACCACGCCTACCACGGCCATCTCGGCGCGCTGATCGACATCAGCCCGTACAAGCACGACGGCGCCGGCGGCCGCGGCACGCCGCCGTTCGTGCACAAGTGCCCGTTCCCGGACCCCTACCGCGGCCCGTTCAAGGGCGACGACCCGTGGTGCGGCCGCCATTACGCCCAGCAGGCCAAGCGCGTGCTGGCGCGCGGCCATGAACGCGATGGCGGCGGCGGTGTCGCGGCCTTCATCGCCGAAAGCTTTTCCGGCGTCGGCGGCCAGGTCATCTGGCCCGACGACTATCTGCGCGAAGTGTTCGCCTATGTGCGCAAACTCGGCGGCGTCTGCATCACCGACGAAGTGCAGGTCGGCTTCGGCCGTGCCGGCGACGCCTTCTGGGGCTTCGAAACACAGCACGTGGAGCCGGACATCGTCACCCTCGGCAAGCCCATCGGCAACGGCCATCCGCTGGCCGCCGTGGTCACCACAGCGGACATCGCCGCCTCCTTTGCCACCGGCATGGAATACTTCAACACCTTCGGCGGCAACCCGGTGTCCTGCGCCGTCGGCCTCGCCGTGCTCGACGTGGTGCAGGATGAACGCCTGCAGGACAACGCCCGTGACGTCGGCGCATACCTGCAGGCGGGTCTGCACGACCTGCGCGAACGCCACGCCCTGATCGGCGACGTGCGCGGCCGCGGCCTGTTCATGGGCGTGGAACTGGTGCGCGACCATGCCACACTGGAACCTGCAACGGCGCAGGCCAACGCCGTCTGCGCCCGGCTGCGCGCCCAGGACGTACTGCTCACTACCGACGGCCCGCTCGACAACGTCCTCAAGATCAAGCCGCCGATTGTCTTCTCCCACAGCGATGCCGATCTGTTCCTGCAACGCCTCGACAATGCCCTGCGAGCCGTCGGCAACGCTTGATGCACAAAGCCAGCGGGAGTCAATCCAGCCCGCGTAGGGTGGACACTACCGCAAGCCATGGCCACCATTCCGACCTACAAAAAAAGCCGGCCCCAGGGGTCAGGGCCGGCACGGGAAGACGCTACGCCACCATCGCTTCGGCGCATACGTCAATCCTTTCGGAATTACCGCGTGAATCAGCTTCTCATTACATGTCCACGTCGTCCTGAAGTTTCGAAGGGGCAGTGCCCGCAGCCAACGTTGTATAGATCGGCGTCACTGATAATTCTCCACCATCGCATGGATGGATCTTGTTGTTGTATTTCTTCACACCGGCAACGCTCATGCGATGAACAGCGACGGTTCGATCCATGCGCACCGCCCGAACATGTCGCATAAGGACATCTGCACGGTAGCTGGAATTGTAGAAGCTGTCCCGGGCCAGCGAAAGTGGAAATGTGTTCAACTTTGCTCGCCCTGCGAAATCGTCGCAGGATTCTGGCTTGTAGTGGTCGAGCAAGGCCGGCCACGATCGCAGGCCGTGGCCAATATTTCATCCATTACATGTTCTTCTTTCAATCGGTGTAGTCATGTTGTATTTCGCCTTTGGTTCCAACATGTCGAGTCGACGTCTGCGGGCACGGGTTGCTTCGGCACGGTTTGTCGCCACGGCACGACTGGCCTGTCATCGGCTCTGTTTTCACAAGCGCGGTCCGGACGGCTCCGGCAAGGGCGATGCCGAATGGACCAAGAATCCGGCGGACCAGGTATTTGGCGTGGTCTTCGAGCTGGATGCCACGGACAAGCCGATCCTGGATAGCTACGAGGGACTGGGCGCCGGCTACGAGGAGAAGCTGGTGGAGCTGACCACGGCCGATGGCGCCCGGCTGGCAGCATTACTGTACTACGCCACCGATATCGACGCTGCGCTCTCGCCCCATGACTGGTATCTCGACCATGTTCTCGCCGGCGCACGCGAGTTTCATCTGCCGCAGGATTACATCAACCGCATCGCCGCCACGCCGACCCAGCGGGATCCAGATGCCGAACGCGCCCGGCGGGAGCGCGCCATCTACCAGTGACCGGTGTGCCACTGCCCGGCAACACGGCGGCACCAGTGGCCACGCTGGCGGCATTTTGCAGGCGCACTGATCTGTGATCGACAGCCCGATGTCTTGATACGAATTCGAAAAAGGCAATAGTAGTTATAAATGAAACTACTATTTTCGCATGACGGACGACACCACCACGCTACTGAAACAACTCGGCTTCACGGACTACGAGGCGCGCGCCTATGTCAGCCTGGTGGGCGCGGATTCGCGCAATGGCTATGAGGTGGCCAAGGCCGCCGGCATGCCACGCGCCAACGTCTATCCGGTGCTGGAGCGGCTGGTCGAACGCGGCGCCGCAAGGCGGCTGACGACACGCAAGGGCAAACGCTATGCAGCTGTACGCCCGGCGCAGCTGCTGGAACAGCTCGAGCGGCAGCACCGGCGCACGCTGGCGGCGGCGGATACCGCCCTCGCCACACTGGAACAAGCGGAAAGCACGGCGCCAGTATACAACCTGTCGGGCTATAACGAGCTGCTCGGCAAGGCCCGCGCCACGATCGACGCTGCCGAACACAGCCTGCTGGTCGGCATCCAGCCGGGCGAAGCCGCCGCTCTCGCGGATCCGCTGCGCGAGGCGCGCGAACGCGGCGTCGCCATTACCACACTGTGCATGGAAGCCTGCGACAACGAATGTGGCGGCTGCCAGGGCGCCATTCATCGCTACGATCTCATGCCGTCCGCCGCGCAACGCTGGCTGCTGCTGGTCGGCGACGAGCGCCACGCCATTGCCGGCGAAATCCACACCACGGGTGCCAGCGCCGTGGAAACGGAACACCGTCAGATCATCGCCCTGATCGACGCCTTCATCCGCCAGAGCCTGGCACTGGCGCCGCTCGGCGATGATCTGGGCGATCAATTCGAAGGTCTGCTTTCACGCACAGCACGCCAGGTGCTCGCCACCGTGCAGCCGCGTGCCAGTTCTCTCGCCCGTCTCCTGGACATCGCGGACGAGAACTTCAAGGGATGATGTCCCCCAAGGAGGTACGACCAATATATCGAAAATATCTGCAAACACTGCTCGCGGGCATGGCTGCCCTGTTGCTGGCAACCAGCGCCTATGCGGCGGACAACCCCATCAACATGTTCGGCGGCGAGGCCTATGTTGGCGAGCCCGATCTGGCGCTCACGGCCGCATTTCTGCGCGCCGGCGGTGGACCGGAAGGCTTTTCCACTGCCGAGGCACTCACCACCATACTGGGCGAGGACACCGTCAACGCCGAAGTCGAGAAGCTGACCGACCAGTATGGCGAAGACGCCGTGCAGGCCTTCATCAGCGGCACGGATCACAACGTGCAGCTGGCACTGGGTCACGCCGCCGATGCCGGTGTCGAACTGCCCGAACCGGCCAACCTGGAAGGCACGGAGCTGGCCGCGGCACTGGTGCAGGCCGGGGTGACGCCGGACGGCACGTTCTGGGCCGGGCATTTCTACGACAAGCTGGTGTCACACGACATCCACAATGCCGTCATGAAGGACGTCAACGAGGATCCGGAACTGGGTGTGGAGGCCGACCAGCTGGTCCACCGTCTTACCAACCAGGCATTCTATGACGTTGCCCAGGCACTCGGCCAGGACGACGTGAAACTCGCCGATCTGCATTGATTCACGCTCGCCGAGTGTGATGCAAAACGACGCTCCCCGGCACCGGGGAGCGTTCTCATTTCCAGTCGAGCGCTTTTCGCAATCACAAAACGGTGCAACACAATGGAACACGCCCTCACAATCACCTCCGGCTCCGCTGGCCGTTCCTTCCGGCATGCGCTGAAAAGCGGGCTGCTGTGCATGGTGCTGACGCTGTTCACCGCCGGCACGGCCGCGGCGCATGCGCATCTCGAATCGAGCACACCGGGGGCCGATGACACCATCGCGTCCGCCCCTGACCAACTGACACTGACATTCTCCGAGGCCATCGAGAAGGCATTTTCATCGGTGGAGCCCACCACCGCCGACGGCGACGCCAGCTGTCAAACGACGGACACGAGTTGACCGTCCCCGTCTCTGCCGGACTGACTGCGGATACGTATACTGTCATTTGGAAGGTCCTATCGAAGGATGGACACACGACGCATGGTACCTACCAGTTCACATTCACGGACGAGTAGCAACAGGTGAATCCGGTGGTCGAAGGGCTGCTGGCCGTCTGCCGCTTCCTGCATGACGGCGCGGCGATGATGCTCTGGGGCAGCAGTGCCTGGCTGGCGCTGCAGGTGCCGCCGAAACTCGCGCAGGACCTGGCGCGGCGCTTGTTCCCCGTCATTGGCATTGCGGCGGCATTGCTCGTGCTGTCGCTGCTGGCCATGCTGCCACTGAAAACGGCCATGATCGTCGGCGACTGGCACCGCGCCTTCGAGCCGGATCTGTGGACGACCATACTCGCCGCCACCAGCGTCGGCACGGCCTGGCTGGTCGACGCCGGCGCCTCACTGCTGGCCGTGATCGCCCTGCTGCTGCCCGGCATGCTGCGCACGCGCCTGCTGGCCGTGGCCACGGCGCTGGTGCTGGCGAGCCTGGCGCTGACCGGACATACCATGCTGCACAAAGGCTGGCTCGGCATCCTGCATCAGGCGAATGACATATTGCATGTGCTCGCCGCAGGTGCGTGGGTCGGCGCACTCGTACCACTGACCGTGATGCTGGCGCATTTCCCGCACGTTCCCGGTGACACGCCGCAGCGACAGGCACTGGACCGCTTTTCGGTCGCCGGGCGCATCGCCGTCTCCCTGACCGTGCTGACGGGCGCGGCCAACACCTGGTTCACCGTCGGTGGCTGGCCGCTGAATCAGTCCTCGCCCTACCAGGTTCTGTTGCTGATGAAGATTCTGCTGGTGGTGCTCATGATCGCGCTGGCCAGCAGCAATCATTTTCACTTCACGCCCAAGCTCGAGCGTACGCCGCTGACCGGCGCTGCCGCCATCCGGCGCGGTGCAATCAGTGAAATCCTGCTTGGTGCAGGCGCCATTGCCCTGGTGGCCATATTCGGCCTGTTCCAGCCGACCCCCTGAACAGTGCATAGCCACCGCCCGCAGGCGCTTGCCGGAACTTGCACGACCGACATCAGTCCCTTCATTACAGGGGCGTTACATGTACAAAGCGAACAGGTGCGCCATGAAAAATCGCACAACTCGACGCCTGCAATACTATATTCCGATTGCAGCGGTGCTCATGGTGAGCGCGCTCGCGGCCAGCGCCGCCGCCGGCAGCTCGGCATACGCATTCATGAGCACTGTGTCAGGCCACGCAACGCCGCGGCTGGCCGCCACTGCCGGCAGCGGCAATGGTCGTTACGTGGTGCAGAAGGCGGTTACCGACAAGCGGCTGTGGAACGGCATATTCGATGCCGATGAGCTGCGCACCCGCGTGCACAACCCGGAAGGTGTGGCGACGGCGGAAAGCTGGTCCGATGATATCGAGATCCACCTGCAGGACGGCCGCAAGCTGTCCACCGATGCCATCAAGGCAAGAATCGCCGCCGACGGCTCGTCCAGCGTCTATCTGGAGGATACCAAGCTGACCCTCGACGGCCACGAATATGCGCAGAGCGAAGTAGACCTCTCACCGGCGCCGAACACGGCCCTGAGGGAGCTGCTGCATGTCGACGCACAATTGCTGCGGAACGCGGGCATCAGCGGCGTTGCGCATGAAAAGGGTGACCACTTCATCAATGTACTGCGCATCACGCTGGACGACTTTGTGCCGAATGACGGCAGCGAGCCGCTCAGCGGTGATCTGATCTTCAGCCATGTACAGATCGAGCCGGCGACAGGCCCCGGTCACTAGCCGACAGACCGACCTGCCGGCCGGGTTTGTGCAACCGGCCGGCCGCGGTGACGCGAGGCCTCAGTCGAGGTCCATGGCGTCAGCAATCAGCTCGTAGGCATGTTGTTCCCCATCCGCGGTGCGAATGCCGCCGGTCTGATAGATGCCGCTGGCCTGCAGCCAGCGCTCGAGCAGTTCCGGGTTCTCGCGCACGATGCGCTTGCCGGCATCGAGATAGTCGATGTCCTCGTTCAGCACCCAGTGCATGACGAGACTCTGTTCCTGCGGCCGCCACTTGTAGTTGTCGAGAAACTGCCCGACGTTCGGGCAGGACCAGGCGTAACCGCTGCGCACCACCGTGTTGACGATGACCTCGCCCTTGTTCGGCCCCCAGTAATCACTGGCGCCGGCGAGATAGCGCATGTCGTACATGATGTTCATCGGGTGCGGCGACCAGCCCAGGAACACGATCCAGTCGTCGTGTTCGATATGATTGCCGACCGCCACCATCATGCCGGACGTGCTCGACTGCACAAGTTCCCAGGCGCCGAGGCCGGCATAATCGTCCTCGATCATCTTCTGCACGGTGGTATTGCCGCCGCTGCCGGCGTCGATGCCATAGATCTTGCCGTCGAACTTGTCGCGGTTGGCATTCAGATCATCGATGCTGGTGATGCCCGCCTCATAGACATAGGACGGCACAGCCAGCGTGTACTTGCCGCCGCGCAGGTTGGGACTGACGATGTCGATGGAGCCCTCCTGACCGTACTTGCGGAACACCTCGCGTTGCGACGGCATCCACTGTGCCAGGAAAACCTCCAGCCGGCCCTGTTTCAGGTTTTCATAAATGATGGGTGTGGCCGCAGTGGTGATTTCGCTTGTGTAGCCAAGCTCCTCCAGCATCCACTTGGCCAGCTCGCTTTTGACGGTAACCGCCGGCCAGCTGACGATGCCGAAACGTACATCGCGGCATTCATCCTTCACTTCAGCGGCACTGGCAGCAGCACAGACCAGTACCATCGCAGCGGCGGCAGCCGTAATCCATAACTTTTGCATGTGACATTACCCGTGATCAAGCCAGACTGCTCGCGGCCGGGCTGCCTGCGCGTGTCGAGCGAGCGCGGCCGGTCAACATCTTATATCTGATCGGGAACGGTCGGGCCATCATGAATTTCGCAGTCGACCATGGATTGACAGCCTGTTCACGAGACTGCAGGACCAGCACCGACCGCAGAAGCCATGCGACACACACCGGAAAATTCAGGCGCCCTGCTCGCAGGGAACGTGCATGAACAAGACCGGCGCGAGCTATTTCGAATCATACCGCCCGGCCGGGCGTTTGCAAATGTCATGCCCCGCCCGTTGCAGCACCCCGGGACCGGCAGATGCCGCTGCATGCATTGAGGAACACGGTCATCACCCCCATATTCGTGGCGTGCTCACAATCGAGGTACGAACATGAAGTTATACAGTTTTACCGGCTCCTGCGCGCTGGCCGCGAACATCGTGCTGGAATGGATCGGTGAACCCTATACGCTGGAGTTGCTGCAGAAGGATGATCTGGGCACAGCCGAATTTCGCCGGCTGAACCCATTCGGCAAGGTGCCGACGCTCGACATCGATGGCTGGATTCTGTACGAAAATGCTGCCGTGCTGGCCTATCTCGCCGACAAGCATCCGGACAGCAGGTTGTACGGCGACGGCACGCTCGCGGGCCGTGCCGAGGTGGATCGCTGGCTGGGCGTGTTCAATTCCGACATGCACCCGGCGTTCAAGCCGTTGTTCGGCGGCACTGCCTACCTCGATGATGCGACCGCCATCGACAAGACGAAGGCCAATGCTCACAAGCAACTGCGCAGCTTTTTCGAGCAGGTCGACAAGCAACTGGAAGGCCGCGACTGGGTCACCGGCAGCCGCTCCATCGTCGATCCCTATCTGTTCGTCATGCTGGTCTGGGCGGGCATGCTCGGCGTCGATCTGGACGGCCTCGGCAACCTGGCCCGTTTCGAGCAGCGCATGCGCGCCGACACGGCAGTAAGCAATGCTCTGCAGCAACAGGGACTGGCACACGCGACCTGATCAAACCGTACGCATACCCACTGCACAGCAGGCCGGGCAGCGGCAACTCCACGCGATTGCCGGCCCGGCCTTTCTACATGCGCCGACGGACATTCCGTGCCGCAGAAGTCGCGACGACGACCGGCCTGCAGCCGTGCTTCAGATCAGTTCGCCACGCAACTGCGCCGCCGATTTCGGCGACAGCAGACCGGGCGGCACACCGAGAATGGTGAAGGCGCCGCTGCGCCCCTGCCGGTTCAACTTACAGGCGGCGCGTGCATAGGCCACCAGCACGCTGGCGGTGAACTCCGGATTGCTGCCCAGCTTGAGGGCGAATTCCATCGTCTGGTCGGTACCAGAAGCCGTGTTGCCGCCGTGGATGACGAAACCGCCGTGCGGCATGGCGGCGTGATTTGCTGCCAGCTCCTGTTCCGAAACGAAGTGCACGGTGGTGTCGTAGTCGACGAAATAATGCGGCATGTTTACGATGGCATGCTCCACGGCCTGCGCATCGGCGCCCTCTTCCAGCACCACGTAGCACTCGCGCTTGTGCTTGTCCCGCGTCGCCAGTGCGGGGCGATCGCCGGCGCGCACCCGGGCCATGGCCTGCTCTGAAGGCAGCGTATACTGCACGCCGGCACGCACGCCCTCGACGCGGCGCACGGCATCGGAATGGCCCTGGCTCAAGCCCTTGCCCCAGAAGGAATAGGTTTCGCCCTCCGGCAGGATGGCCTCGCCCAGCATGCGATTGAGTGAGAACAGGCCCGGATCCCAGCCGATGGAAATGACCGCCGCCTTGCCACTGTCGCGCGCCGCCGCATCCATGGTGTCGAAATATTCCGGCACCCGCGCATGGGTGTCGAAACTGTCGACGGTGTTGAAGCGGGCGGCCAGCTCCGGGCCCTGCTGCGGCAGATCATCCCTCGAGCCGCCGCACAGGATCAGCACGTCGATGCTGTCCTCGAAATCGGCCAGCGCCGCCAATGGATGGACAGCCGTGCCGGCATGCGCCGGTCGCAGCGCAGCCGGGTCGCGGCGGGTGAAGATGCCGCACAGCTCCATGTCCTCGCACAAGCCCAGCGCCAGCTCTGCGCCGCGGCCCAGATTGCCGTAACCGACGATGCCTGTTCGTATTCTGTCCGCCATGTCATCTCCTGTGCTGTTGCGCGAGGCGCAGGCACCCATCACGCCTGCATGGTAGTGTTGTCGTCTCGGTCCGAAGCATCAATCGTTCACGCTGTCGTCGGCCTCTTGCGTTGCCCGATAAGCTGCAGAGCGCACGATTCGAACCGTCGTGTTCGTCTCGCGCACGACGAAACGGGCAACGATATCATGTGCATCCGCATACGCCAGCCCCGCGCTCGGCCCCATGACCAGCAGCGCCTGCGCCAGCCCCCGGGCGCGCACGGCACTGTCGGCAATCACCGTCACCGCCTGCCCCGCATGCGGCACCGGCTGCCCGGTGCGCGGATCGATGATGGTGGACAACGGCTGATATTGCGCCGCGCGCGCCGCAGCCGGCGCGAACGCGCTGGCAGCGGCCAGCCGCTCCCCCGGCATGACGCGCAGTTCCGTCTGTGCAAACGGCACGGTCACGGCGTATGCATCACCGTCTTCACGCCCGTCATGCACTTGCAGTGTGTCGCCGAGACGAATGCGCCACACTGACGCATCCACTGTTGCAAGATGGGCATCGATCTGCTGCACACGATACGCCGCCAGCAGATCAGCCAGATACAGGCCGACTCCGTTGCTGCGCTTGAGCAGAGCCGCCCCGTCATCGCGCACCTCGACCATGCCGACACCGACTCTTTCACGCTCACGGTACAGACGTCCCGGTGAACGCGCCGGTTGCGCGTCACCGGCCACGCCCCAGTAGACGAGCAACGGCAGACGTGTGAGGTCATAGGCACCATGCGTCTCGCGACCGAGCTCCTGCAGCCGTGTCACCAGGCCCGCAAAAGCAGACGGTACGCTTACCCAGTCACTAGCATCAGCATCATTGAACTGCTGCAGCGCGCCATCCACATCCCCGAACTGTGCCCCGGCTGCCTGCAGGCGAGCCGCAATTTCCTCCTGCAGCTCCTGTTGCGACAGGCTGGCGGGCGCGTCCACGACCGTCATCGACCAGTCGATCTCATCGATGCTGCCGGTAACCGTCATCGGCCCCGGCTGGTCTGACGAACCGAACATGTCGCAGGCCGCCAGCAGCAACAATATGGACAACAACAAGATCCGCGTCACGGCATCGCGTCCCTTGCCGCGGCTCCAAGGTACATGCATCAATGCGCTCCCCGGTACATTGCGTAACATGCGGAGCTGGCACGCGCGGCACCGCTCCGTGGTTGATGGTGGCAAGAATGCCGGTGGCATACTATACGGCATCCGGCCGCGTCGCTCCCGCACACGCCCCTGAACCTGATGCCGACACAGCGCAGCCCGCAAGAAGCGTGCCGCGGGATCGGCGCACATGCCCGCAGAAGAACGGACGAATCCCGCCTGCGCGCTACCAGCCGGCAACCCGAGCCGCGCATGTCATGCAAGCGTCATGCGCACAACCTGGCGCAGTGCTAATCCGCTTCGCTCATGGCCATTTCCGGCGGGGGTTGCCGGAAGCCGCCGGTCAGTACAGCCAGCCACAACAAGCCGATGATGACCCAGATGCTGCCCAGAATGAGGGCGGCGGAATCCAGATGCGTGAACAGGCCCTGAGCCATCTGGTGAGGTACAATCTGCGTATGAGTGATGCCCAGACAACTGAAGCCATCGAGCGTGCTGCGAGGCGATTGCAGCCAGAGGCTTGTCCATAGCCTGGTTCAAAGCCTGGAAGAACTGAGCCCCGAACAGTTGCAAGCATTGTGGGTGGACGAGGCCGAGCGCCGCGATCATGAAATGGAATCGGGAAAGGTGGCGGGCGCTCCCGGCGACAACGTGTTTTTGCGGATTGAGCGCAAGTACGGCAAGTACTGTTGCCGTATGAGTTTCATCCTCTCGCGGTACCGTCAGGTCTGTACTGGTGCAGCCCGACAGTCGTTGGAGCTATACGATTCATTACCGAGTAAAAAAACACGCATATCCGAATTCTGGCTATTGCACACCAAGCACGTCAGCCGTTTTATTGGTTTGCTCGTCGGTGAACCTTGTGCTTGCCAGGCCCAGTTGATCACGGCAGCCGACCGATATGCCACTGGCATTTTATAGCGACTGGTGAGCTGCGATGTTGGGGTGAACCGCGACATCTTGCCGCTTCTGGCCGCTGCTGGCCGCTGCAAGGTCCCCGAATGTGGTCAGCACGATGAAAGGCGTGATGTAAGTCAGCCCGAAAAAAACGATGGGCCAGAGCGTCAGTGTCCGATGCAGGTGGCCGCTGCCGGCCGGAGTCGAAGCAGACGCAGTGGTCGATTCAGCCATTGTTTTACTCTCCAGAGTTGCTTGCATCCGCCCAGCGCGCCGGATCGATGGCGCCGGCATAGGCCGGCAGTTGAATGGGGCCCGGCAGGCTGGCCATTTGCGACCACATGCGGTTCAGCCCGCAGGTGCCGTAGTCGCGCACGCGGGTGACCGCATCGAAATCCAGCACATCAGTCAGGATGGCGGGGCTGGCATCCGGGGCTTCGGTGCGCACCAGGCCTTCGGGATCCACGATCAGGCTGCGGCCTGTGCCCTTGGGACTGGCGACGTTCGGCACGACCACGAAGACCTGATTCTGAATGGCGGTGGCCTGTGCCATGATCACTTCTTGATGCCGGTCGCAGGTGGTGGTCTGCGTTGGATAGACGATCATCTCCGCACCCAGCCACGCCAGATTGCGGGCCACCTCGGGAAACCACAGGTCGTAGCAGATGGCCAGGCCCACGCGGCCGATGTCCGGCATGTCGAAAACGACGAAGCGGTCGCCGGATTCATACGGCTCGAAAGGCAGCCACGGGAAAATCTTGCGATACGACGCCACCAGGCTGCCGTCCGGCGCGTAGGCCATGGAGGTGTTGTACAACTCGCCGGCTTCGCCGCGTTCACAGACACTGCCCGGCAGCAGCCATATGCCCAGTTCCGCGGCCAGCTCGGCAAGCGCCGTGCCGCGCGTGCCGTGCAACGGTTCAGCGACAGCCTGCAACTGTACTGTTTCATCACCGCCATCGGCCGTAGTGCCGCACAGGTGCAGCTCCGGATGCAGCACCATGCGGGTGCCCGGGTGCGTCGCCATGACGTCCCGCAGACGAGCGGCAAACACATCGATTGCCGTTGCCGCATCGATGGGCGCGGCCTGCATTACGGCCACGGGCAGAAAACGAGCCATCGGTTCACCTCCTGCAGTGTGCTGCAAGACCGGCATGCCGGGGTTCATGTGCAGTTCCCTGCCGGTCGCTTGGATACTACACGCTAACCGTCACCGCAGGCCAGCACCGGCACTTTGCGCCGTGGAAAGATGCCAGCGCTGACTGTTTACACGCCCATCCAGTACTGACCTGCCGTGCTGACCGCTGTCATGCGCTGATTTCATGAAGCTTTGACAAAATGCCTGCTGTCACATCCCTGTTGGCAGCCGGCGTTGCCGGTGCTCGCCCTGCAGACAGCACGGCATTTTCACGCATCGGCGGCATGCTGCCAGGGCTCGCGGGAAAATACACGATGCACCAGCGGTGCGAAGTGATCGAGATCCGGCGTGGGATAGTCGGGATCAAACGAGGCCTGATCCCAGTCGCGGCAGAATTTCACGCAGGCGTCGTAGTGTGGATGCGCTCGATAGCGCTCGCGGGCGTCCGGATCCAGGCCGTAATGGTGGGCGTAGTAATGCATCTGAAACAACCCGTGATGACGCACCACCCAGGTGACCTCGGGGCGCACGTACGGCTGGATGATGGTGGCCGCATAGCGCGAATGGTTCTCCGGCGCCAGATCGTCGCCCAGATCGTGGATCAGCGCCCCGGCGATCATGTCATCGTCGGCGCCGTCGGCCTCGGCTCGGGCGGCCGCCTGCAGTGAATGCTCCAGCCGCGTGACCTGATAGCCGCTCAGCGTGTCATCCAGCGCCTGCAACGCCGCCAGGATACGCTCCGGCAGCTTGTCTATGTATTGCTGTTCGAGCCGGCCCAGGAACTCATAATCCTCCCGCGTGCCGTCCCGCATCTGCGTGAAACTCACCGTTTTCATGCCGTGCTCTTTGCTGTTGAACCTCGCCGCCACCGGCTTCCATCAGCCGCCGCCGATGCGGCGATAAAGGCTGCGCGGGCCGTCGATGTCGATATAGCAGCCCTGCAGGTGTCGATAACCCTCGCCGGGGTCGAAACTCGTGCGCCCGTGCAGGATGCGGGCATTGTCGAACATCATCAACTGGCCATCATCCAGCCGGAAGCGAATTTCGTAGCGGCTGTCCACGAACAGCTCGCCCAGACGGCGCCGGGCGCGCTGGAAACGCCGCATCTGCGTTTCGGGCATGAGCGGCAGATAATCCAGCCGCGGGCTGTAATGCACTCCCGTGATGCGCTGCATGGCGTCATGCTGAATGATGGTCCGGTGTTCGGCCAGCTCGGTGTCCTGATCGATGAAGCGGAATTGCACCGGCGTTTCGGCCAGCAGCCGAATGCCCTCCGGATCCTCGCGACGCAACTGCTCGATCACGCTCAGACTGTCCACGAGCGTCGACAGGCCGCCGGTCGTGCCGTTGGTCAGACAGTGCAGCAACTGAATGCCCGGCACCGGCTCCCGATAGGGGTTGTCGGTATGCGGGCCCAGATGCACCGGACGATAGGCCAGATCGTTGGAGTCCGGCCGCGAATAGACCTCGAAATAGCGGCCGAAATTCGTTTCCCGAACGTGGCCAAAAGCGCTCGCCACCTCGAGAATGCTTTCCGATTGCGTCGGCACGTTGTCCAGCACAATGAAACCATGGACGAGAAAGCACTCCGCGGCAGCGCGCAGTGCGGCGCTCGTGCCGAGCCCTGTCCAGTCCAGGCGCACTCGCGCCAGGTCGAGAGCGCCGGACCAGGCGATGCGCTCGGGCAGATGATCCGCGGGCGCCAGATCCCCGGCAATCGCCTCGAGGTCGAAGGTGCCAGCGTATTGGTCGCTGAAACCGAGCTGGACATGACGGCTGTCGATGGCTTGAGCCGACACCAGCCGCAGATCATCGGGCAGCTGATGCGGGTCGAACAGGCGCTGCCGGGTTCGCGCATCGAGATGCGAACTGTCCTGTGAGCGCTCGCGCAGCCACAGCGCCGGCAGATCGACGACGCCTCCGGGCGTATGCGCCCGCACGCGTGGCGGATTGCTGTCAATTTGAAAGCTGGTCGTCATGGCCGGACATTTCATATCATGAGACTCTGCAGCCATTGTGGCGCCCGGCAGCGGCCGTGCCTACCCAGTGCAGCTAATCGCGGTCATCAGGTTTGCTTATGGATAAACGACAACCCTCGCTGGTGACGCTGCAGGCTTTCGAGGCAACCGTACGCCTGAACTCCATGACCGCCGCGGCCGCCGAGCTCGGCATCTCGCAATCGGCCGTATCGCAGCGCATCTACCAGCTCGAGGAGCAACTCGGCGCGATCCTGATCAGGCGCAGCAAACAAGGCTCCCGGGCTACCACCCGGGGCCGGCTGTATTACGACAATATCATCGGCCCCCTGCAGCAGCTGGAAACCGCCACCGCGAAACTGCGGCAGCAGGCCCGAACCGAAGCCCGGCGCCACCGGGTCGTCATCGCCGTGCATTTCGGCTTTGCCTACTACTGGCTACTGCCCCGCCTGGAACAGCTCAAGGCCGCCTTTCCGGCCATCGATTTCCAGGTGCTGCCCGTCGCCGAAGATCACGTCCGCGATGCGGACCTGCTCATTCGCTTCGCCTGTTTTCACGCTGCCGGGCCGCATGATGTCCGGCTCATGTCGGAGCAGGTCTACCCCGTCTGCAGCCCGGCCCTGGCCGCAAGGTACGAGGTGGCGGGCAGCCTGCACGGCATCGACACCAACCGGCTGCCGCTGCTGCACCTGGACGAACGCGACCCGCGCTGGCTGGACTGGCCCCGCTGGATCCGCATGGTGAACCTCGCGCCGCTGCAGCAGCCGGCGCGCTTTCAATACAAGAACTACCCGCTGCTGATCAACGCCGCCATTGAAGGCCGGGGCATCGCCCTGGCCTGGCATGGCCTGACCGAACAACTGGTCGCCGACCGGCAACTGCAAGCCCTGGGCCCGAGCGTGCAGCGCCCCGAATTCGGTTATCTCGCCTCCATCGTCAGCACACATGGCACCGGCCTGCAGGCCGTCCTGCGCTGGCTGGCCACGCACGCAACTGGCATTTCGCCAGCCTGACTGTCCGCGACGGATATTCAGAGCCTACTCAAAAATAACAAAATAGATTATAAACAACAACATAAATTATATTTCATGGTATAATGTGCACGTATTCCGTGCCATTTGACGCTCAAAGGCTTGCACATGATTCCGGATTTGG